>TARA_Y100000385_G_scaffold79008_1_pt1 | contig 11319 bp, 11 predicted proteins | sample TARA_Y100000385 | Tara Oceans TARA_Y100000385 (sample SAMEA2620980) | marine metagenome | biome: marine biome (ENVO:00000447); feature: surface water layer (ENVO:00002042); material: "saline water (ENVO:00002010), including plankton (ENVO:xxxxxxxx)" | depth 5 m
TCACAATATTTTAATAAGGATTCTTTAATTATTTCTCGTTCCTCAAGTGACATATCAAGATATTGTATTTTGGCATAAGCAGTCAAAGCATCCGCGCCGTTATTTAACTTATTTATATCTCCAACAGGATTGGTGATTTGAGAAAAATTTGGTATTGGCAATGAACTATATGGATCTAAATTTCCATCTTGAATCCATACATGATTGCTTGAGAAGTTTAAGGAAGTTGAATTAATTTCAACAATTGGTTTTGAATATTTTTTCTTTATATATTCAGAAATTTTAATTATTGTGGGTAATACAACTTTTATTGAATTAGATCCTCTCATGTATGGATGATAAAAATATTTTTTAACTACATCCCATAAATCAATCATATCTCTATCTCCTTTCCAAACTAGTTTTGTCTTTTCTTTTTTATTAGTAATTGATTTTATAAAATCTATTAATTCATTTTTATCTGGCTCATTAGACTCAACTAACTGATTATATATTGCATTTAAAATTGTATTCTCATGAGGGGCGTATTTAAAAATAGATCCATAATCATCATTTAAATCTTTTTTTAATAATCTTACAAATTCATAGTTAGGGAATCTGCCTGGTTCTGCATTAATGTATTCAGATTTGTGTTCAATTTTACCATCATGGTAAATAATATGGTGGGAGTACTGAAATGCTATTTGCTCATAGGGGTGTCTTCCTTTTGTAAAAGGTAATGCTGATGTGCATGTTTCAAAATCAATAAAATGCAAAGGAAATTTCCAATCTAACATATTCGCTTTCAAATTTTCAACATCTAAATAAAAATCTACTTTTTTATTTAAACTTTGTTTAACAGTTTTTTCAATCTGTAGCCACTGTCTATTTTCAACACTTAATTGAGTATCTAAAGATTTATCAAAATCAGATTTTTTGAGTTGATCTAAAAAAAATATATTTGATTTGAATAGTTGTTTTTGATTTCTAAATGCCCATAATTCATAAATATTAGGACGTAGCTGATCCTCATCACTAATATTAAATTGTTCAATCCAACATTCTCTACATACATGACCTTTGTAGTCTTTCCAATTTATTTCTTTTTGGTTTGTATACAATTCAGTAAAATTTTTAACAAGACTCTTAAATGACAACCCATGGATTTTATGAACATCTTTTGAGATAATATCATTAATTAATCCACTAAGATTTCTTGATTCCATAATTGGATCTCCAATATCATCAATTGATTCAACTTTTACATCAATTCCAGTTCTAATATTGGGGTTTTTAGTTATTTGAAAAAGTTGGTTTAACCCATCAATGCTTGCCCTTTTTGATTTATCAGCTAGCATTAAGTATGATTCAACTTTATGTTCGGGGAAACTTTTTTTTACAACATGTTTTTGAAAAGCTAAATCAAATAAATAAGATTTCCATTCAGATTTTATTTTTCCAGCTTTAGTTAAAAAAATATTTTCCATTGTTGAATCAAATGATTTAGCTTTAACTTCAATTACTTTGATTGTATTTTCTGCTTTTACTAAAATATCTGTTCTAACAAAAAGCTGTTCATTTAAAAAAGCAGCTTCATAAATTACACAATTCTTTTTCTTTAAAAGATTATTTGTTTTACTCACTGAAATATCATAATCATATTCCTCAATTAAAACACCATTTTTATAATGAAGTCTGGATAATTCTTCTGCTTGAAATCCTCCATCAGCAAGTGCTGCTAAAAAGTCATCATTTTTTTCAGAAGATTTATAATTACTAATTAGCTTAATTGGACATTCTAAACCTTGCTTAAACCTAGATTTTGTAAGATATTTCATGTTTAATTTAGCTTAAATTATTAAAAAAATGTAACTTAATTATATAATTCTATTACTAATTGTGAAAATTTATCAAAAAGTTTTTTTTTCGATTATTAACGACTTAGATTTTTTAAAGGGTCTAAATTTAAACAATTCCAAAAACAGTGTAGAGCTTTTAAACTGGTTAGTTTCTAATTTTGTTAATACTCTTCATGATAATAAAATATATATTTCTAAGGTAACTACTACTCCAATTAATATTCAAAATGATAACATAAATTTATATTTAGAAATATCTACAAAAAAATTAAAAACAAATAAAAAAGTTTATATATGTTTTTATAAAAACCTAGATAGTATTGATAAATTAAATTTTAAAAAAGGGACAATTTTTATAACAGAATCTGTAAATAACGCAAAAGCATTAAAGTCTTCAACATACTTTTTTAAAACTAAAAATGGTGAAAAAAATTTAATAATCTTATGTAATTAATAATTATGAAACGAATTTATATTGATTTAGACGGTGTACTAGCAGACTTTGAAAAAGGCAAGAAAAATCATCCGCTAGGAAATCAATCGCCATATATTGGTCGCCCTGATAGACTCCCAGGACTATTTAAAGATTTAGATACTATTAAAGATTCAATCAGTTCAGTAAATAAGTTACTAAACAATCCTAATTTTGATGTTTACTTTCTTTCAACTGCTCCATGGGATAATCCAGATGCTTGGACTCACAAAAGACTTTGGATTGCAAAGCATTTCGATGAAAAATTAATAAGAAAAAGATTAATCTTGTGTCACCATAAAAACTTTTTAATTGGAGATTTCCTAATTGATGACAGAAAATATAATGGAGCCATAGATTTTGAGGGAGAATGGATAGAGTTTGGAAGTAAAAAATTTCCAGATTGGGATGCAGTTATGAAAAAATTGGAAACTTTATGACTTTATTTTTTGAATGTTAATTTCTAAACACAGATGATGAAATGTGTTATTTAAAAGGAGACTGGGATAATGATTTTATGGAAATTACTATATCTAATATATGGCGTATGTCACATCATTTTCCTTCAATAATTAAGGATTATCTATAAAATTATATTATCTTTTTTATGAATTTATAAGAATTTTAGTCGGTGGGTAGAAAAATACAATTTAATCTTGATGGCGTTTTATTAAAGTCTGAACTTTCAAAAGTTGATAGATCAAAATTATACGGATCAACAAGAAAAGTTGTAAAATCTTCTGATGGAAATAATTGTATTTTATCTGATTTATATGACGGGTCTGTGATTTTACCAAGAGGCTCGGTTTCGCAAGTATTAGTAGATAAAAAAGGTAATAGTATTTCAAGATCAGATTTAATCGGATTTAATTCAAACTCTCAAAAAGTTGAAAAAGTACCATCAATTTTTTCAATTGAAAATAAATGTTCTAAATCTACAATTGATGAATTTTTATCAGTTAATGTTAAATCAATATATCAATTAAAAATTGATGAAGCTGATATAAATGATTGGAAGAAATCTTTTATTAATGACGATATTTATCATTTTAATTTTAATTATAGAGAAGACTTTGAAGGAGATGATGCATACATGATATTTAATGGAGTGGAATTCTTTGCTGTAGTTGGCAAAAAAAATGATTTTGAATATTTAGAATTAAATAATATAGTTGTTGATGATGGTGAGGATGAAGAAATTGAAGATGATCTTGATTTCTCAATGTTTTAATAATGATTAGATATATAAAAATAGAGGATTCTAACAACAGAGATGCTGAGCTTACATTCAAATCTGTAAGAACTGGCAATACTATTTTTCTAGCAATGGAAAATGGTGAAAAACCAATAAGTAAAAAAATTATTAGATCCTCCAAAGAAAAAAACTTAAAATCATTATTGAAAAAAAATGATGCTTCACAAGATGATTATAATAATTTTTCTGAGGATTTAATTTCGAATGATTCTGAAATTGATTTTGAATTATTTGGAAAGTTTATTGGAAAAACTGAAAGAATTTATACTACTGAATCTTTTGATCCAGTATTTAATATTAATGTTATAGAGAAAATATTAAACCCTAAAGGTGAGGTCACAGAAGAAAGAAAACCAAACTATTTAAAATCAAATATTTCTGGTGAAAATATTATTAAATGGACAAAAAAGTATATACCAAAAAAGAAACTTTACAACAAAGTAGTTTTAAGTTCAAAATACCAAATAAAACATGTTAACGGTTTAACATATGATTTTTTATACAACATGGCAAAAGACTTAAATGATAAAAATTCATTTATGATGGTTGGAGGAGGAAAAGGAAATGATCCATTAGTATTTAATGACGGAGGAAAACCTTTTAGAGGTTTCTTGGAAGGGCGAGTAAAAGACAAAGGTTATTGTTTAATATTACACTTATCAAATCAAGAATTTAAAGGAGTTTAAATGAATAGTTTAATTCAAATTAAAAAAACTATAAAAGATTATAAAAATCTACGCGCAAGTAGATATATTCCTGTAAGAGGAGATGAAATAGGAACTCGTGTCTTTGAACTAGATAAGTATTATATATCATCCAAAATTGACGGACATCTTTGCTTTTTAATTAATTATAAAGACAATAAGTTAATTTGTAATTACAATGGTAATTCGTTTGATAGACCCGAATTATTGGATGATTTTTTAAAAATAGCAGGTGATAATGAGGGAGTTTTTGTGGGAGAAATTTTCTCTTACAAAGAAAATGAGAGGACTAGGTCCTTTGAATTAAAAAAACATTTAAGTGATAAAAAATCTGATATAAGAATAGGTGTGTTTGATCTAATTGAAAGTCAAAATGAAACTTTTTCTGAAAACGATTGGATTAATAAAAAAAAGATTCTAAACACAGTTTTTTCTAAAAGTGAGTTAATATTTGCAGTCGATGAGTTAGAATTAAAATCTAGAAAGGATATTCAGAATGAATTTAATTCTAGAGTTAATGAGAAAAATGAGGAGGGATTAATAGTTAGAGGAGAATCTGGGCCTGTATTTAAAATTAAACCAACCTTAAATTTTGACTTTGTTATAATGGGTTATGTTGTTGGATATACTGATGATCCAACCTTATTAAAAGAATTACTGTTTGGTGTTAATTTAGAAAAAGATAAGTTTTTAGTAATTGGAAAAGTATCATCAGGTTTTTCAATTGATGATAGAAAGAAAATGGTACCTGAACTTGAAAAAATTAAAGTTGATGCAAATATAATTGAAGTATCTGGATCAAAAATTCCATTTGCTATGGTTGATCCAATACATGTAGCTGAAATAGATGCAATTGATATAATTAATTCTAATACATCTGGATTAATTTCGAAATCAATTCTAAAATTTCAAAATAATGAATATAATAAAGAAAAAAACTCTCCATCTGTAAGTTTAATTTCCCCAATATTTAAAGGGTTAAGGAATGATAAAAAAAGTTCAATTGAAGATACAGGTATTAATCAAATAAGTAGAGTTATTGATTTAAATGAAGAAAAAGAATTAGATACTTTAAAAAAAGCATCCAAAATTATTTCTAAAGAAGTTTATGTTAAAGAAATGAAAGGAGCTAAAATGGTAAAAAAGTTCTTTGTTTGGGAAACAAATGGCGATGAACAAAATTATCCAAAATTTGTTTTTTATCAAATTGATTATTCCCCAACTAGGGCTGATAAACTAAAACGGGAAATAAAAGTTTCCAATTCTAAAGAACAAATAGAGCAAATATTTAAGCAAAATATTGAATCAGATATAAAATCAGGTTGGAATAAAATTTAGGAAAGTATTTAAAATTATGATCAATGAGGTTCAAAAATATATTGAAGAAGAATTTTTTTTAAAAGAAAAGTTTGTGGGTAAACCATTCATAAATGCTAACAATCAGGAGATCTACCATAACGAGGCTAATCTGCAATATGAATTAGCTCTTTCTTTAAAAGAAGAGTTTAAAGATAAAATTGAAATTAAACTTGAATACCCAGTCCAAAAATTATTTGATAACGAAAAAATAAAATTATCTAAAAAAGAAATAGACATTATTATAAAAATAAAAAACAAAAAAGAGGCTTTTTTAATTATTGAATTAAAATTTCCTAAATCAAATGCAGGAATGCCTTTGGCATTATTACATACTCTTAATGATATTCAATTTTGCGAACAAATAAAAAGATATTCAGAAATCAATAAAGTTGAGATGGACCTTCATTTTATGACAATATTCTTGACAAATAAAAAAAACTGGAGTTCGGAAAAACATATTTATGATGTTTTTAAATTAAAAAATAAAATTCGTAATGAAAACTCCGAATTTAAATTAGAGAAAAAAATAGAATTAATAGATTCAATCAAAATATTAAAAGATAAAATTGAAAAGGACGAAAAGATAATGGATGCAAATAGAGAATATTTAGGAGACTGGGTTTCTGGTTCAGAAGATAAAATTATTTTTAAAAATGAACATATAATAAATTGGAAAAAAACTGTAAATAAATGGTTATACTACATACATAAAATAAAAGGAGATTGAATAGTGTGCTATACTTTTGTAAATTAAGTTTAAAAAATATGTCTTACATTAAATTTATAAATAGTTTTAAAAAAGGAATTAATCGAGATATAAAATCTCGAAAACTGAATGTGAAAATTACCACTTATGAATTTGATTTATTATCAAATAAATACTTAAAAAAAATAAATGACAAAGGACTATTCTCAATGTTGTCAATTGAAGAAATAGATAGACAAAAGATTTTATTTTTACTAAGAGTATACTTTAGTTTGTGGATAGAAATTGATAAAAATCAAATAAAAATTTTTAAAAGATTTCCTAAAAAATTTAAAATTATTAAGGAGGTTAATAAATCAAATCATTATTTTACTCCAAAGACATTTATAAAAAATACTATTATGTATCCTGTTAAATCTGCCTACTCATTATCAAACGGCATGAATGGAACTTCTTTATGGGATAATTTAGACCCCATCGAAGGTACCGAACTAGTTCCTAGTGTTCAAATAGGTTTTAATTACATTGAAAAATACTGCTAAGTACTTGCTTAATGAAGTTGTTATGTATGATTGGATGGGTCTAAATACTCAATATGGTTAATATCTAAAACAAAGAAATCAGCATTACGGTTTACAAATTTACTTTGTTATAATTTTGTAAATTAGGTTTATAAAAAATTAAATTATGTACAAGATAGACGGAAAAAAAATTGAGGAGTTAACTATGTGCGATCTTAGTGATCAAAAACAAGTTTTAAAGACCCTTTCTGAAAGAGATTATATTAAGTGTATAAATTTAAATATAGATGATGATAATCCATACATTGAATACGAAACTGATGATGATGAAAGAGTTTATGATGATATAAACGAAATAACAGATGAAATGGTTTAAAACAAAAACTTTCAACTAAATTTTTTTAAAGAAGACTTAATTAGGTAATTATCCGTTTTATAATATTTTATCTGTATTATAATTTTGTAAATTAGGTTTATAAAAATTAAAATATTGAACTCATGAAAGTGTATGGTAAAAAGACTCTTATTATTGATTGCGAGTGGGAACTTGAAGACCAACCAGACCTCAAAAAAAAATTAGAATCAATGGAAGATTATGATCTCATTGACTTTTTAAATACCAATGGTAAATATGAGGATACTGGTGAAGATGAACTTAGTTTTGAAGTAGACTACATTGGAGACGATTGGAAAGATTAATTTTTAGATTTAATAAATCCTAGACTTAATTTATAACACACTTTATTTTCTTCTATTATCTAAAATATAATATTTGTGTTATTCGATTTTATCTATGCATAATTTTATAAATGATCAGTATTAACTATTGTTACTTAGAGTAAAGTTACAATCATTTTTTATCGAAATTATTTTACAAATGGACACCTGATTTCGAAACATTCAAAAATTGCTTCATTTTCTTCACTTTGAATTATATTAAAGTTCGGGTCATCCAAAATCGAGTCTGTTATTTTTTCCTTTAAGAAAGTGTTTACTTCAAAATCTGTTTTCGGAAAACTTCTTTTTACTATTTTTTTCAAAGCAGTAAATGATAATTCAACTTTTGATGTATTATATAGAAAACTATCCCAATATTTACTGCTATTTAATGATTCATTTAAATCAACGCTACAAAAATTATGTTCTAGTAAAATTTCATGTATCGATTTAAAATATAAATCGTGGTTTTTTTTATTCATTGATAAAACCACAGGAACCTTAAAGTCTTTTAATAATATCTTTTTATCTATACTTATATTATTTTTTAATTAATTTATTTGCTTGTTGAATTAACTCAATTTCTGATTTTTTGAATTTAATATCTATTTTATCTAAATTATTTAGCGAATCTTTGATCAATTTAATTCCAGTGTTTGATTTATTATAAACCAAATTCATTCCCTTTTCTAGTTGACTTAAATTATAAATTTTTGGGAATATATGAAAATACGTAGAGGCTTTATCAATCATTTCAATTGATTCTTTATATTTTTTTTGCATTGATAAACAACGTGCATAGTTTAAAATGCAAAGTCCATAGCCTATGATTGCCATTCTCTCTCTTCCAGATTTTGAGTAAAACAATTTTTTATTATCCTTTGATAATGGTATAAGCTCACCATCAACAAAATCCCACTCCCCTAAATCAATAAAATGATTAGTTGATTTATCTTTAAAGTTATTGTGATGTGACTTTAAAGCTTTTTTAGTGTAACTCAATGCGTTTTTTAAAGATTTTTTCTTTAGATATAGATCAGCTAATCTTTGATAACGTTGCGCAATTTCAAAATCATTTTTACCCCTACCAAAGTCCTCTTTAAGTAATAAATAATCTAGTGTCTTTTTCCAAAGCTTAATACAATCATCATAAAAGATAGGACAACTTGGCTTATTTTCCGATTGCCATTCTAAATCATTTGCAATATTAATACATGCTCTGTTATAAGCGGGTGAATCTTCGTTAAAAGATAATTTTAACTGATTTAAATAATCAATATGGGAGTTTTTATAACTATTAAAATCTTTTTTAGATAAATAATGAGTTTTTTTAGCATCTAAATACCAAATAGATGCTTTTGTTATTGAATTAGAATCTAAAATCTTATTTAAGAATTTATTTACATCATCAAATTGTGTATCGGCAACTTTAGTGTATAAAGATAAATAAAGCTCACCTGGTCTTGCGCTTGAAGATATCCTGTTTAGATATGTTCCTTTATTAATATACAGATATTCAAAAGAGGAACCAGGTGTTTTACTTAATATAAATTTTATAAAAGTAAGCACCCAAGCCTCGGAAATTTTCCCATCAATTTTTAGGATTTCATTATAGTCTATAAAAACCTCAACTGATTTTATTCCATCTTTAAAATTTAAATGACAATAATTGAGATAACTATTAATCGAATCATATAAAAAATTGGGATTATTTTCTTTTTGGGCAAGTATAAGTTTTTCGTATTTATTTGCAAATTCTTCAATTTTAACTTTATCATTTCCAATATTTTTTACATTCTTTTCAATTTTCCATAATTCATATTCACTTAGAGCTAATTCATAAAAATCAGTGTTCTTCAATTGTGTTAAAGCCATATCGAACATAATTTTATGTTCAGCTTCAACTGCTTTTTGTTTCTCTTCATAACCACCAGAAAGAATTAATTCAACTTCATCATCTAGTGAGAGATTTATTTCTCCAAGATTTTTTATAAAATATATGAGAGAAAGTCCATTTAACTTAGTTGGTAATTTATTTAATGTTGAAATAAAAGTCGAAAAATTATTCCCTGAATATCCAGCGTCAGTAAATGTTACTATAGATTTTTCAGAAATATTCATTATTTCACCATTTAAAATAATGAGTAATCTAAGGTCATTTGATAATTCATCAGTATTAATTCCATTTGGGAGAGGAATTTTAGATTTTCTCATTTCCTCATCACTTAAATTATCTAAAATTTTAATCTTTTCAGCTAATGAATAATTAACATCATCTGCAATAATTCTCAATTTTTTTAATAATTCAGAAAGTTCAGTAAAATCTTTCTTTTTAAGTAAGTTTGCAAAAGCATCTAGTTTACCTAATTTATTTGTGTATAAATATCTGCATACAACATCCAATATTAATTTATTACATTGATTTGTGTAACGTTTTGAAAAACTAAGTGTAATCATTCTTCTAATTACCTTAAGCACTTCCTCAGTACTATATTTTTCAGGAAATTTTATTATATCGGATCGTAACTCTAAATATCTTTTATTGTATTCAATAATAATCTGTTTATCTCCTTCATATTGATTTTGATCGTCCTTATAATATGATTTTAATGCGCTAATTATTCTTTTATCACTAAACTTATATATATTATCCTGATTTGAAACATCAATCAATAAACCTTTATTAACAGCGCTTTCTAAAAAGTCTAAAACATCTAGTAGTTCGTAGCCCCAAACCTGAGCTAGAATATCTGCATCAAATTTATTCCCAATTACAGACGCACTTTCAAGTATTCTTCTCCATTTTGATTCAAACTCATCAAAAATTTGATGATAATAACTATCGATATCTTCAAAATTTGGAAGTGATCCTATATCAACTGTTTTAGTTAAAAAATATCCATCTGGTGTATATTTCAAAGATTTATCTGATATCCATGATTCTAAAACTTTAAAGACATAAAGAGGTGTTAATTTAACATTAGATTCTGATTTTAGTTGTTTATTATAATCATTAAATAAATTATTTATTTGATTCATTGAACTACTTGCAATTTTAAATTTATTTTTTTCCGTACTAAGATTTTTTACAAAATCAACAAGGTTAAATGATTTAACGTCTAGTAAATCTATTAATTCAAAAAAGTTATTAGTTTCATCATTTAAATTATTTAATTCTTTTTTTATTTCCTGATGATTTAATCCCCTATAAGAACCTTTAATCTCTGCACGGACAGTTATTATAATGCAAAGATTTTTTCTAAGGAAAAAATTTCTATTTACAGTCCTAATGAAATGCTTTAGTAATGTTAGTGTTTCTGGATCAATCCAATGAACATCTTCCATTACAAATAAAGCTTTTTTATTAATATTTGTGAGCCTATCTATTATTTCAAGTGAGATTTCATTCATAGATTTTTTTGAGCTACTATTAAAATCTGAAAAACCTAATGGGATACCTACTTTATCACTCGCTATATTTATAATTCCTTTTGTGATTTTATCAGTAGATTCGGATCTGCTATTCCAGTCCTCACCAATCAATCTACTAAAAGCTTGAAGAAAAGGTTCAAATGAAACGGCATTTTCATCTTGAATCTCATCACAATCACCATAAAAAATATTCCAATTATTTTCTTCAAAATCTCCAAAGGATTCCTTCAAACTTCTTGTTTTTCCAATACCCATTGGGGCATCAATTAACATTATGTTTAAATCATCCGACATTTTGTTTTCTACAGCTTTATA
>TARA_Y100000385_G_scaffold269170_1_pt1 | contig 11313 bp, 11 predicted proteins | sample TARA_Y100000385 | Tara Oceans TARA_Y100000385 (sample SAMEA2620980) | marine metagenome | biome: marine biome (ENVO:00000447); feature: surface water layer (ENVO:00002042); material: "saline water (ENVO:00002010), including plankton (ENVO:xxxxxxxx)" | depth 5 m
AGCGTAATCAAGGCAAAGACTAGTTTTTTCTCAGCCTATATTTCTCAATATCGTGAGCGGTCATCCAGTAAATATCCTTTGCTGGGGCAGCTTTTAGTGTAAACCAGTAGAAAGAGGTGTCCACTTCAATTTGATTGAAAAAATCAATGAACAGATCATGTTCTTTAGAATCGTTCGGGTATTCGGAGCCATCTTTTTTTCCATCGCTCCAAGAATGAACGCCGATTATTGCACCTTTCTCAATTGTCCGTTTTGTCCCTGAAATAAATAAATCAACTCCTCCAGAAGCAATAATAGACTTTGATTTTAGATAGGTTTCAATGTGTCTTTTATTAATAAGTAGGCATGTTTTGACATTCCATTCATCATTCATGGACCCAGGTATTTGGTTCAGAATTATTTTCTGTATTCCGGAATTTTCACTTAGGTACTTTGAAAGTTTTTTATGCATTTGCTTTCCAAGAACACCATTCAGCTCAATGGATGTTGAAGAGGTCTCTTTAATACTTGCTTTCTGATCAGTCAGTTGAATAAGTGCGCCGCAAGAACTTAATAGAATTAAGAGAGAGAGCATTGTAATTCGAATCATAATACTTTTTGTAAAAAGTTCTGCGGTACATGATCCATTCATGAAGAGGGGATAGCTAACCAATTTCTTCCGCAGGATGTTCTATGCTATCTGTATTTCTCAATCTAAATCAAAGTTAACTCTTTTGTTGAAATCATGTCCGTAACTTCTTGTGAAAATCAGTTTAGAACATTTCTGAATTCCTAAATTTGTAAACTCAAATTGTAGATATGGCGAACGCAATAATAGATAGTAAATTCTCTTTTAAAGGTCAAACTTCAGTATACAACGGAAAGGTTCGTGATGTGTATACGCTCGACAATGGTTTATTGGTAATGATCGCGTCTGATCGAATTTCGGCATTTGACCATGTTTTACCAAAGGGTATCCCGTTTAAAGGTCAAGTACTAAATCAAGTAGCTACTATGTTCTTAGATGCGACAAAGGACATTGTCCCGAATTGGCTTTTAGCTACTCCAGATCCATCAGTTGCGGTAGGTTATGCGTGTGATCCAATTCGCGTTGAGATGGTGATTCGCGGTTATATGTCTGGGCATGCTGCTCGTGAATACAAAGCAGGTAAAAGAATTTTATGTGGAGTTCCTATGCCGGAAGGCATGAAGGAGAACGATAAGTTCCCTGCGCCGATAATTACTCCGGCAACGAAAGCAGACGAAGGACACGATGAAGATATTTCTCGTGAAGAAATAATTTCACAAGGAATAGTACCTGAAGAGATGTACTTAAAATTAGAAGATTATACACGAAAACTTTTTCAACGAGGTACAGAGATGGCAGCAGATAGAGGGTTGATTCTTGTAGATACAAAGTATGAATTTGGGATTCGAAATGGTGAAGTCATGTTGATTGATGAAATTCATACTCCTGATTCTTCTCGTTTCTTTTATGCCGATGGTTACCAAGAACTGCAAGATGCTGGAGAACCACAGCGTCAGCTTTCAAAAGAGTTTGTGCGCCAATGGTTAATTGAAAATGAGTTCCAAGGGTTAGATGGCCAGACTATGCCAATAATGCCAGATGATTTTGTTGACGTTGTTACTGAAAGGTATATAGAGCTTTACGAAAAGATCACTGGGAAGGCATTTGAAAAGTCGGACACTTCAGATATCACAAAACGTATTCAGTCTAATGTTGATGCCTACATAGAGAATATAGAGAAGTAGCAAAAAAAAATAGGACACCAGATAATCTGATGTCCATCTCTTCACTTACACACTATGATGATTAGTAGATCGTTTTTTGGTGTAGTTAAAAACTGAGTTTAAGCTTAACTGCAATTTCTTGCAGCGTCGAACTATAAGTTCTTATTTAACGATAGTTGGGTTTGTCAGTTTAACAGCTCCGTAAGCTTGTTCTCCAACAGTCGCTTTGATAGTTACTTCAGAATCTTTTTCAACTCCCTCGGAAGCAGCGGTATCCGCCTCGCTAAATACAGCAACTACATGTGCTTTTTGCATACCTTCTAATTTCTCATCTCTTAGACTCATTTGAGTTTCTCCAGTAGTTGTACCATTATTACCCCAGCTAATTGCTTTGATCGTAATTTCAGTTCCCATTAGATCGTCTGCTTTATCAATAAGATCACTGCAACTTAAAGCATCGCTTTCAATACTTTCCTCAAGTCCTTCTTAACTTTCGTTTAATGCACTCGCAGCTGCGTCTCCGCCAGATGAAACCAAAAATAAAGCTGGCAATGCTACTGTGCTTCCGTTTAGAATGTTTCTCATCTTTTTTAGTTTTTTCTCAAAGATGGAGATTGAATAGTTTAGCTAAAAAGGATAGGTGCCATAGTTGAATTCATAAGTGTAGCATTTATTGAATCGATTATTGTTTTACATGCATCGATTGTTGATTTAACGGTATACGGATATTGACAATGAAAGCGTTAAACAATAAACTATTCCTTATGAAAAACTTAATTCTATTACTTAGCGCGTCTCTATTTCTCATTTTTTCAAGCTGCAAAAAGAACTCAAGTAATGTTGTTCCGGTTTGTGATGGGTCAACACCAACGTATGATACAAATGTTGAAATATTCATATCTGGCCGATGCTTGAGCTGTCACGGGACCGGGTCTTCAAATGGAGACATGTCCTCCTATGCTAAGCTTTCTGCTTACACATCTAATGGGAAATTCGAAAAAGAAGTTCTAACAAATCAATCTATGCCGACATCAGGTCCATTACCTGAGTCTGAGTTGAACATGTTGAAATGTTGGATGGAAAATGGTTTTCCAGAGAATTAAATATTTTGAATGTACTTTGAAAGCTGAGTTTCAAAGGCGCTTTTTAGGGTCTCATCATTGATTCCCTCATCGCTAAAGTTTTCGTAAAACGAAGGCAGTGAAAATTCAGAAACGACATTAGCTCCCATGCGAGGGTAGCTCGAGGTAGCTGATGCAAGCACTGTTTGTCCTCCTCTGTCTCCTGGAGATGTTGCCATCAAGAATAATGTTTTTTCTTCCCAAAGCTTACCTTCAATCCTTGAAGTCCAATCGACTATGTTTTTATAGGCGGCCGCATAGCTTCCGTTATGTTCTGCAAATGAGATAATAATTCCATCCGCATCTTGGATTTGTTTTTTAAATTTCAGAGCCTCGTTTGGTATGCCAAGTTCTTCCTCCTTATCTACACTATAGATTGGCATCTCGAAATCATTCAAATCAAGCAATTCCACCATACAATCTGCTACTTGGTTTGCCGTATAGCTCGCTAATTTTCTATTAATTGAAGTTCGACTCGATGAGGCTCCGATGGCGAGGATTGATTTCATATTTATTAATTTTAAATCTTAGACGGTTACAATAGGTAAAGCTAACAAACAAAGTTGTTATCCCAGGATCGAAAGCAATTCATATTGTCGTAAAATCATCTAAATTAGCAGTAATGAGTACTGACGAGCAGCGAAATTTTTCTGGTTTTTTGAAGTCATCCTACTTGTCTAAGGATTGTTTGATTCCCGGGTTGGAGAATTTTCAAATGCCTGAGTCAATTGATGAAGAGTGTTATCCTGATCTAAAGGAAAATTTGATGCTCGGAAAAAGAGCCGAGCGATATTTCTCAAAATCAATTGAATTGTCTGATGAATATGATATGCTATTAGAGAGTATTCAAGTGTTTAAAGAAAAACGAACCATAGGGGAATTCGATTTTTTCGTAAAGAGGTTATCGGATAATCAACTGATTCATGTTGAGCTAGTATACAAGTTTTACTTGCTAAAATTGAATACAGGTTTTGCTGCGGCTAACTGGGTAGGGCCAAATTTGAACGATTCATTAGAACTGAAAGTTGATAAACTTCAAAAGAAACAATTTCCCTTAATTAAGTCTGAAGAGGGAATAAGGGTGCTTGAATCACATCACATTAATCCTGATCATGTATTACAACAGTTGGCATTCTTTGGAAATCTCTTCCTTCCAGCTTCAAGGCGAGACATTGTACACGAACTATATCCCGAAGCAATTCAAGGTTATTGGTATACATTGAATGAGTTTATTCAGGCTCAATGTTCGAGTTGCACCTATTTTATACCAACCAAGATTGATTGGTTTATGCAAAATCCAGGCGGAGTTGATTGGCTCGAGTTGGATGAATTGTTAGAGATATTGCAGTTATTGACGGACTCGAAAAAGTCACCAATGGTATGGAAGAATAATCCGGATGGAACAGTTGATAGATTGTTTGTTGTCTGGTGGGAACCCTAATTTCTGTCAAAAAAAAGCCCTTGATTCATTTTTGAATCAAGGGCATTAAAGTGGGTAGGAATATTGTTCTACTTCAATACGTTCAAGCTAACTTGAGTAGTTGCTACATTTTCTCCGAGAGAAATGTTAACAATGTATTGACCATTATCCAATGAGTTTGTGTTCAATGTGAACATGTTTGCTCCATTCGACCCGTTAAAAGTTTCAGATAAAACAACTGCACCAACCATGTTGTAAACGTTCACAGTTACTTCAGAAGTTTCCTCCAAGTTAACTGAGATGTTTGCGCTAGTTGTTGCTGGGTTCGGGTACAAAGAAACATTGTTTAAAGATGCAAGGTTTTCTTCAACGTTAGCAGCACAAGCCATTTCTGTTGGAGTAAGTCCTACAGCAGTAAGTGCAGTTTCAAAATCAGCCATTGATGAAACTGGCCATACGTCACCGTTTTTTAATTTCATATCGGCACCAATGATGCAATACGTAGGGTAAGCAACAATTCCGAAATCCGCTACAACTGCGTTTCCTCCACCTTCAGTTCCTGAAGCTGCAGGTGCCGGATTAAATCCAGTCGACATTGAGTAAGTAGTTTCAAATGATAATACGGCAGCATCGTCATCACCAGAATCGATAGAGATCATAACTATGTCACCAGCGTTACATCCATATTTTTCGTGGAATTCACTGAAAAAAGGAACTGTTGCTTGACAAGGACCACATGTAACGAAGAAAAAGTCTAAAAAGACCCATTTTCCTGCATTTGTGTAATCGCTTAGTACGTGAGTCACGCCATGTACATCAGTTACTGTGAAATCAGAAACAACATCTCCGACGTTGTAATTTCCAACTTGAGCGTTTGATCCAAAAGTTGCACTAAGGACTAATGCAATTGAAAGTAATTTTGTTCTCATAATTTTATAATTTAATTGTTTAGACGAATGTAAACAATAGTAATTTACGTGCTAAATCCTTTATTATTGATTCTTGGATTGCCAATCCTCGTCTATTAGAAACTAATTAACTGATGTTTCGATTGTTTGAAAAGCAACTTTATGAGAACATTTTGATGTTTTGAACCCACCTCAAATGACTATATTTGTCTCAGTTTTTAGCATACATACAATGGATAAATTTGCCCAAAGTTTTTTTTCGATGCGCATGATGGCATTCGCCATGTTCATCTTTTTTCTTGCAATTGGCTCTGCAACAATGGTGGAGTCGGTCTACGATACGCAGACCGCTAAGATTTTTATTTATAACGCTATTTGGTTCGATCTACTCTTAGTTTATCTGGGCTTCAATTTAATAGCTAATATTTTCCGATATCAAATGTTTAGGAGAGAAAAGGTAGCTTCGTTATCATTTCATCTATCCTTTATAATAATTCTCATCGGAGCGGCTATTACTCGTTTTGCAAGTTTTGAAGGACAAATGCAGATTGGGGAGGGGCAAGCGGTTAACTTTATTTACTCAGCCGATCCATATTTGTGGTACAAGGTGGATGATAAGAAAATGCAATACACGCATGATCATAAAATGCTTCTGTCTGAGATGGACGCATGGAATGATTTCTCATACGGTGTCGATTTCCCAAAGCATAAAACACCAATATCAATTGAATACGTGAATTACCAGAAGGACATGGTTGATTCGCTGGTAAATGACGCCAGTTTCAAGGAAACTTCGATTGAGCTCATTCGAGAGGGTAAGTCAGAATACGTCTCTGAAGATGGATTCCTGTTTTGGGGAGATATTCCTGTTTCCTATGAAAAGGAAAACGCGCTTCCTGGTATTGAAATTTTTAGAGAGAATAGTAAACTCAGAATGAAAGTGATGGTACCTGGAGGTACTAGTCTTCCTATGTCTGTACTTAAAGTAGCTGATAGAGAGAACCCAGATATTCCAGATTCACTCTACAACAAAATCCCGATGGATACACTTGTTGTTCTTGAGAAGGCAACGCTGTATGCAATTGGCGATGTTCAGTTCGTGTACAAAGATTTACTGAAGAACACCAAGATGATGAAAATGCCATCTGGTGTTAGAGATGAAGGAGTTGATATTTTGACTGTGGAATTGACTGATGGTAAAGAGTCGACTGTTGTTGCGCTTGAAGGTGGAGCTGGAATGATTCCAACACCGTCCTTTTTCAACTTGAATGGTTTGAGCTATGAGATGACTTATGGACCAAAAAAGATTGAACTTCCTTTCTCTGTGCGTTGTGACGATTTCAGATTGGATCGTTACCCTGGGTCTCAAACCGCTTCGACTTATGAGAGCGATGTCACAGTTATCAATAAGACAGGAAAAGAAATTCATGATCAGACCATACTAATGAATCATGTGATGGATCATGGTGGGTATCGTTTCTTTCAATCAAGTTATTTCTCGGATGAGTCGGGAACTATTCTTAGTGTGAATCACGATTGGTGGGGGACAAACATCACTTATTTAGGATATTTACTCATGGCGCTTGGTATGATATTAACGCTTATGACTCCAGGAGGTAGATTTAGAGAGTTAAATAGAAAACTAAAAAAGTCGAACGAGCGCAGAACGGAGTTACTCGCCGTGATCGCATTTTTAATAACCTTTGCCCCAGCAACTTTTTCTCAACATGATCACAATGATCATGAAGGTCATAATCATGAGGTAATTACTGCTCCTGAACAGGAAGATGTCAAACCGCCTGCTCGCCCTAAGTTAGATCGAAAGCTTGTAGTTCTTTCAAAAGAGCACTCAGATAGTTTGGCAACCTTGCTTATTCAAGACTATAAAGGCCGAATCATTCCAATGCACACGCATTGTGATCAGTTTTTACGAAAGATCAGTAGATCTAATAAGTACAATGATTTAAATGCTGTTCAAACGATTATTAGTCTGCACATGTTCCCAGATTATTGGGTTGAAGAGCCGATGTTATACGTCTCATCCAAAGGGGATTTGAGAAGTGAACTCGAGCTCGATGGATCGCATGCGACATTCATGGAGTTGACAGATTCACATGGTCAGTTCCTACTATTGGCGGACTATCAGAAGGCGCATAGGAAAATGGAGGCTCGTCGAAATGAATATGATAAGCAGCTTTTGAAATTAGGTGATCATTATCAAATGATGCTTCAGCTATTGATGTGGGAGGATATGAAAATTCTTCCAATCAAGAGTGACCCCACAAAGACGTGGTATGTACCCTTGTCCGCTGAGGTCATGGCTTTAGATTCTGTCTGGGGAAAGAGTGGTTTTAACTATTTTAATGCACTCGCTGCAGCATCTTCTGACGGGAACTATAAGGATGCGGATGAATTATTGCTGCAGCTTAAGGCTCATCAATATAAAGAAGGTGGAGACGTGGCTCCAACGCATACAGCGGTGAATGTAGAGGTGATGTACAACAAGATGAACATCTTTGGAAATTCGGCATATAGCTACCTTACCTTTGGGTTCATTCTTTTGGTTGTATTTTTTGTAGGTATTTTCGTTCGTTCTTCGGAAAAATCAAAGAAGAGATTTAAGCGTATTTCTCAGATAATTGGAGCAATCCTTTTCCTTACATTCCTCTATCATGGTACTGGAATATTGATGAGATCTTACATCACGGGATATGCGCCATGGAGTAATGGCTATGAGGCTGTCGTATTTATTGGATGGGTAACCATGCTTTTCGGATTTATTTTCTCTAGAAAGAATGCTGTTGTAATAGCAGCAGCAGCAATCATGGCCTTTCTGATGATATTTGTAACAGAGATGAACCTAATGGATCCTGAGATCTCGCCGATGCAACCGGTGTTGAAATCTTATTGGTTAATGATCCACGTTGCGATCATTACTGGTAGTTATGCTCCTCTTGGTATGTCATGTATACTAGGATTTTTGACGTTAATATTATACATCGTTCGTGGTAAGAATAGTTCTAAGGTTATGACGATTGAGATCAATCAATTGACTTTTATCTCTGAAATGGTAATGATCATAGGGTTATTCATGTTGACGATCGGTACATTTCTAGGAGGAATCTGGGCAAACGAATCATGGGGGCGCTATTGGGGATGGGATAGTAAGGAAACGTGGGCTCTCGCGGCCGTTCTCGTTTATGCAATCATCTTGCACTTTAGATTCATACCTGCATTAAAAGACAAGTTCACATTCAATATGTCCGGATTTTGGGGATATGCTGCAATTCTGTTTACATTTTTCGGCGTTAACTTTTACCTAACAGGTTTACACTCTTATGCTCAAGGTGAGGCTGGTTCAATTCCTTCTTGGTTGAAGTGGGTAGTGATATCGTTCTATGTGTTTACTGAGATCGCATGGGTTCGAAATAAACTATATGTTTTAAGAGGGCAAATGATTTCTTTGAAGACATTTAGAAATAAGTTCTTAGTATTTTTCTCCATTACATGGTTCATAGGATTGTGGTCTTATTTCTTTGGATTAGTAGGATTCAAGAATATGCAAATGTATACATGGGGTATTATCGGAATTGCTCTTGTTGTCAACCTTGGGTTGTACGCTTACGCTAAGCTTCAAACTAAAAATGTCGAAAAAACCCAATAAAATATAGGATATGAAACTCGATATATTAGCATTTGCAGCTCATCCCGATGATATTGAATTATCAGCATCAGGGACATTAATGAAGCACATCGCGGCCGGTAAAAAGGTCGGAATTGTTGATTTAACCCAAGGTGAGTTGGGATCACGCGGGTCTGTGGAATTGAGATATGAAGAAGCGGCAGCTTCAGCTGAAGTTCTAGGGATTCACACTCGTGTTAATTTGAAGATGGAAGATGGTTTCTTTGAAATCAATGAAGCCAATAAACGACTGGTTGTTGAACAAATTCGTCGTTTTCAGCCAGAGATAGTTTTAGCGAATGCAATCAATGACCGACACCCAGATCATGGTCGAGGAAGTAAGCTGGTTTCCGAAGCGTGCTTTTTAGCTGGCTTAAGAAAAGTTAAAACTACATGGGAGGGTGAGAATCAGGTAGCCTTTCGTCCGAACGCAGTCTATCACTATATTCAAGATTATTCTATCAAACCTGACTTTGTTGTTGATGTTACGGAGTATTATGATCGTAAAATGGAATCAATCGCTTGTTTCAAGTCACAGTTCTTTAATCCTGAGTCAACAGAGCCTGAGACTCCTATTTCAGGCAAAGGGTTTACGGAATTTGTCGCTTCAAGAATGATGGAGTTAGGAAGGCCGATTGGTGCAAAATATGGAGAAGGATTTACTGTGGAGCGATTTATCGGAGTTGAGAGCTTGTTCGACTTGAAATAGTGATTTAATGAATTCGCCTATTTCAGGTGCGAAATCTTCATTGATTTTCCGTTGAAGGACACTTCATCTCCGAGCTTCTTTTTTAATAGCACCCGCCCAAGTGGAGTGGCAGCGGATAAGCAAAATACCTTCGTATTCCCCACCATCATACTGCCCATACCAACCGATAAAAAGTACCAGTTCTGATCAAGCTGAATGAGACTCCCAAATTGTATTTCGGTATGTTCTTCTTCTGGATTAATTCCAGTAATGATACCCTTAAGTTGTGTCGCATTACTAAGTTGGCTGGATAGTTTTTCCTGCTCTAGTTGTGCCATTGCACGACTCGTTTCGTGCTTGTCGCCAGCTGAACTCTTAGTTTCGCGTGTCATCGATTTAAGACTGTCGCTAAGTGATTCCTCGATTCTACTCTTCCTTAAATCTAATTCTTCACGAAGAGCATTATAAACGACTGGTTTACTTAACATGCATTTTTATTAGGGTACGTAACTCTTCGTTCACATTTGATGTACTATACTTTGAAGCAGCTTTTTGAATTTCGATGCCATCAAAACTATTTTTATTTTCGATAAACTGTTTCATCGAATGCGCTAGACTTTCTGGTTTTCCAAACTCTGTCTGATATCCTAGATTTGTTGGTAAGTCGAAGGCAATGCCTACAGGAGTTGAAATGACTGGGGTACCAGTGGACCATGATTCGGCAATAACAATCGAAAAGGTCTCGTAAACAGAATTGAGAATAAAGGCATCAGCATCATGATAGAAACTGGGCAGTGCATCCCATTCTTGCGCGCCCTCAAAGGTGATGATGTCTGATAACTCTAATTCGTTGGCATATTCCCTCCACTTACTGCTGTCTTCATCACAAATGATCAGAAGTGAAAAATTCGTTTCTCCCTGATTCTTTAATAATTTACAAGCGTCGAGGATCCCTTTCGGGTTTTTGGTAGCTTCATCGAGTGTAGATACATGAAGAAACTTTGTATGTGTTCTTTTTTGCTTCGGCTTATATGTGAATCGTTCTGGATCTACGTGATTGGAAATTATCTTAATGTCTTTCTTCGGAAAAACAGACTTCATATCCTTTTTTAGGAAGTTTGAAACCGCATATATTTGATCAATATTTCTAACGGCCCATTTGATAATAATACGTTGAGGAATGGACCATTTCTTTCTGATTTCAGACCTGAAATAGGATCCTTGTTCAATGTGAATCCAAGGACAGTCAAAATTCTTCATCGCATCAATGAATTGAAGACCTTTTGGTAGCAGGATTTGGGTCAATAGAAGATCCACATTTCCAATTTCTGCCATGGCAATATTCAATGCTGCACGTTGCATCTTACGTTTGGCAAGTAGCGTTTTTCCTCTTTGGTGATAGACATGGTATTCTGTGAGATTCCCTTCTACGTTTTTCTCAAGATTAAAACCTGATTCTTCAGCTCTAGCGACCGTATGGATAACCGTCACATTGTGAGTTTCTGCAAGCATGGCAGCTTGACGCCGAACAAAATTGCCAACGAAAGGTTGATATTTATTAGGGTACCAGGAACTCAGGTAGAGTATGTCAATAGGTTTGTAGGCCATTATTCCTACTAATATACGATTTTAGGCAAGTGTCTTTTCGAAAACAACTTTTATTTGCTCGATAGCATAATCCACTTCTTCCTGCGTATTGTAACGTGAAAAGGAGAAGCGTACATTTGGGCGTGTCATATCCGCTCCGATTCCGGTAAGAACAT
>TARA_Y100000385_G_scaffold134129_1_pt1 | contig 11307 bp, 16 predicted proteins | sample TARA_Y100000385 | Tara Oceans TARA_Y100000385 (sample SAMEA2620980) | marine metagenome | biome: marine biome (ENVO:00000447); feature: surface water layer (ENVO:00002042); material: "saline water (ENVO:00002010), including plankton (ENVO:xxxxxxxx)" | depth 5 m
TGTGGCTAGTGACAGTCATTTAATGGGTAAAGCATTAAGAGAAGCATTTTGTGAGATATATCAACAAGATGTATTAAAGAATTTTGCTGATGAAATGTATGCCATGTTATCTGAGAAAAATCAGAAGAAATTTCCAACTATGCCTAAAAAGGGAGACCTTGATTTAGACTTAGTGAAACAATCTGTGTTTTTCTGTATCTAGGTATATGCACCTGTGCAACTAAGTGCCACTATTAGATAGACTAACATATAGGAGAATATCTATGAATAAACTACAAACACACGTTAGTGTTGTGGGTGAAGCTATCTACCCTCATCTTAATAAACCAGACGTTAAATTTAACGAAAATGGTGAATATAAGGTGACCTTAAAAGTCGCTAAATCAGACGCTACAGACATGATTAAATTATTTGATGATGCACAGGCAGACAGTCTAAAACAAGCGATTGCAGATAATAAAGGTAAAAAGGTAAAAGAAGCACCTCACCCTAGATACAACGTAGAAGGAGACAACGTCTTCTTTATCTACAAACTTAAAGCATCAGGGGTCAACAAGAAGACTAAAGAAAGTTTTACTCAAAGACCACAAATACTTGATGCTGATAAGAAACCATTCCCAATGGATAAACAAATTTGGGGTGGGTCTAAAATCAAAGTAGCTTACGAACTAGTACCTTACTATGCACCATTTGGGGCAGGTATCACAGCTAGAATGAAAGCTATACAAATTTTAGAACTTGTAGAAGGTAAATCAGATACACCTTTTGAAAAAGAAGATGGCTATAAAGCCGAAACTAACTCAGATGTTCAGACAGAAGTTCAAACGAGTTCAGATTTCTAAATCTGTTTTCCTGAAATCAGGATTAGAGGAAGTTGTCTACAACTGCTTAAACAAAAACAAATGTACGTTTGTTTATGAAGGCATGAAAATAACTTTCACTAGTCCTGAACAGAAACGAACTTATACACCTGACTTTCCAGTTTCTAATTCAAATATTATTATAGAAACTAAAGGTGCATTTAATTCAGCAGATAGAAAAAAGATGAAGCTGATAAAAACACAAAATCCAAAATTAGATATTAGATTTATATTTTCAAATTCAAAAAACAAAATTGGTAAAAAATCAAAAACAACTTATGGCAAATGGTGTGAGATGTTTGGTTTTAAATATCACTGCGTACAATCAACCAAAAAAGAAATACCAGATGAATGGTTAAAAGAAATAAAGGAAAAACAAAATGGCAAGACAAGAAACTAAATATATTGTTGTGCATTGTTCACAAACAAGACCTTCACAAAACATAGGTGCTAAAGAAATAGATAGATGGCATAGAGAACGTGGTTGGTTAAAGATTGGTTATGCAAAAGTAATCAAACGAGATGGCACTGTAGAACAAGGCAGAGATGATGACGAATTACAAGCACATGTAAAAAATTATAACCATGTATCAACTTCAGTATGTGTTGTTGGTGGGGCAATGGAAGATGATTGGAAACAACCAGAAGATAATTTTACAGGTGAACAATGGGATAGTTTAAAAACAGTTTTAAAAGAACTAGTAATTAAATATCCTAAAGCAAGAATTGTAGGACATTATGAACTTGATGAAAGAAAAACATGTCCTAACTTTAATGTCAGAGAATATTTATTAAACGAAGACATTGAAGGATACAGTTTCGCAGACAGCATAGTCACTGATGGCGACATACAGGAAATGAAAGATGCAGGAGAACTCTAGCACTTTCATCAGACATGCACCTTGCGAAAATTGTGGCAGTCAAGACAACCTAGCTATCTACCTAAACTCTGATGAAAGTCAGGGTCATACCTACTGTTTTGGTTGCCACGATTATAATAAAACACATGGCGAACTTCCTGAAGTTGCCACAAAGAAACAAAATACAAATATGATTGAAGGAATAACAGAAGCATTACCCAAACGAAAATTAAATAGTGAAACCTGTAAAGTCTTTAAATATGAGACTGGTACATACAATGGTAAGAGTTGCCATATCGCTAATTACTTTGACAAAGAGTATAACAAAGTAGCACAGCATTTAAGGTTTCCTGACAAATCATTTATATGGATTGGAGATACCACAAATATTGCTCTCTTTGGTCAGCACTTGTGGAGAGATGGTGGTAAGAATATCATCATTACAGAAGGTGAACTTGATGCAATGTCTGTATCACAAATGCAGAACAATCGTTATCCAGTGGTATCAGTGCCTTCTGGTTCTGCAAGTGCAAAGAAGTATATTAAAAAAGAACTTCAATGGTTGTCAAAATTTGAAAATATTATTTTGATGATGGATAATGATGAAGCAGGAAGAAAAGCATCTATTGAATGTGCAAATATATTACCTGTAAGAAAAGTAAAGATTGCACATTTACCAGAAAAAGATGCGAGTGACTTATTACAAAAAGGTCAAGGCTCAAAAATTATTGATGCTATGTGGGAAGCTAAAGCCTACACACCACAAGGTATTATTCAAGGTGTAGATACAAAAGAATTATTACTAACTGATGATGTAGTAGAAACTATTCCTTATTTATGGAATGGCTTAAATGAAAAATTAGGTGGCATAAGATTAAGTGAATTAACTTTATTATGTGCAGGTACAGGAGTTGGGAAAAGTCAGGTTTGTCGTGAGATAGCTTATGATTGTGTAAAGAATGGTTACAAGGTTGGCTACATTGCATTAGAAGAAAGTGTTAAAAGAAGTATTAGAGGAATAGTTAGCATAGGTTTAAATGCACCAATACATAATCCTGAAGTTAGAAAAAAATTTACTGACGAAAAAATTTTAGAAGAATTTGATAAAGTAAAAAATAATATTTCATTCTACGACCATTTTGGAAGTTCAGATAGTACAGACTTAATGAATAGAATAAGATACATGGTGCAGTCACTAGATTGTAAAGTAATTATCTTAGACCACATATCAATAGTTGTTTCAGGAATTGAAGAAGGAGATGAGAGAAGAACTATTGACAACTTAATGACACAACTAAGAAAATTAGTTGAAGAATTAAATTGTGCAATGTTTGTAGTATCACATTTAAAAAGACCAGAACGAGGAAGCCATGAAGAAGGATTACAAGTAAGTCTTTCTCATTTAAGAGGAAGTTCTAGTCTTGCGACCCTTAGTGATGGAGTGCTTTCGTTTGAACGTGACCAACAATCTGAAACTGAAAGCAATATAATGATAGTAAGAGTATTAAAAAATAGATTTAGTGGAGAGACAGGTATAGCGACAAGTCTTATTTATAATAAAGATACTGGTCGTTTATCTGAAAGCACATTTGATGAATGAAGCAATGCTAACTAAATTTATATTAAATTATTTAGTTAATAAACCTGAGTATTTAAAATTATCAGGTAAGCAACAACGAATAGCATTTGAAACATTTAAAACAATAATGACTGCTATTTACCAAGCAATCAAACATGAAAATATTTTTCCAGTAATAGTTTGTGGTGATTTACAAGCTAGGAAAACAATTAAACAAGCACTTAATTCAGTTAAGTCTGTTTTACCAAGTATAGATAAAATAACAGTTCACTTAGTACAATAACATGAAACTTATATTAGACCTAGAGACCAATGGTTTTCTAGACAGAGATAATTTAGTAATTCATTGTATAGTTTGCAAGGATATAGAGACTAACGAAGTCTATTCATATAATCCTAATACTATTAATGATGCACTAGAGTTGTTAAACAAAGCTGAAGTTCTTATAGGACATAATATAACTGGCTTTGATATAAGAGCATTAAAGCAGGTATTAAATTATGAATTTAAAGGTAAAGCATTTGATACGTTACTTTGTTCAAGACTTATCTGGACTAATAGACTTGAACTTGATTACCAATTTAAACAAATGCCACCTAAACTATATGGAAAACATTCGTTAGAAAGTTGGGGATATAGATTAGGTTTAAGAAAAGGTGATTATCAAGAACACTCTACATTTGATGAATATAATCAAGACATGTTAGAGTATTGTCAGAGAGATGTGGAAGTAACACATCTACTCTTTGATAAAATAGTTAGAAGTAATTATTCAGAAGATGCAATAACACTAGAACACAAGTTTGCTTATTGGATACAAAAGCAAGAAGAACATGGTGTTGATTTTGATGAGAGGTCTGCTGAGACCCTTCATTCAATCCTTACAAAGAAAAGATTAGAAATTAGTGACAAGCTATCTCTAGTCTTTTCTGAATGGAAAAAGTCTACAGGTTTTAAAACATATAAGAGAGACAATATTAAAAAAGGAATTAAAGCAGGAATACCAGTTGAACAATTTAAAACTGAAATTTTTAATCCTAATTCTAGAGACCATATAGCAGACAGGCTACAAAAAGTATTAGGGTGGTCGCCTAAATCATGGACAGCTACAGGAAAACCAGAAGTGAACGAAAAAATATTAAAGGCACTTCCATATCCTGAAGCAAAACTATTAGCAGAATATCTTATGATAACAAAAAGATTAGGACAGTTAGCTGATGGTGAACAAGCATATTTAAAATTAAACAAAAGAGGAAAAATTTATGGAAAAGTTATTACAAATGGGGCGTTATCTGGTAGGTGTACGCATCATCACCCAAATCTTGCACAATGCGTTAGCAGTGGTTCGCCATTTGGCAAAGAATTTCGTGCCTTATTTACTTCTCCTTCCAGTATGGTTATGTGTGGTATTGACTTTTCTGGTTTGGAGTTGCGTGTGTTGGGTCATTATCTCAACATATATGACAATGGTGATTTTTCAAGAAAACTTCTGGAAGATGATATACATACCATCAATCAAAAAGCCACAGGATTACCCACACGTTCTAAAGCTAAAACTTTCATATATGCTTTCATTTATGGGGCAGGAAATGAAAAACTCGGTGAAATCCTTGAAGTCAATAATGACGAAGCCAAAAGAGTAAGACATAAATTTGAAGCATCACTACCTGCATTAAAAACTTTAACTACTTCTGCTAAACATAAGTTTAAATTAGTAGGTCATGTAAAAGGTATTGATGGTAGAAAACTATTACCAAGAGCAGAGCATAGTGTTTTAAATACACTTATTCAAAGTTGTGGGGCATTACTTGTCAAGCAAGGTACAATTATTATTAATGAAGAACTACACAGACATGGATTTGTGTGGGGTAAAGATTATGCAATGGTATTACATGTGCATGATGAAATGCAGTTTATTGTTCAAAAAGATAAACTAGAAAAATTTAAAGAGGTAGCTAAAGGTATGTTCAAAAAAACCCAAGAACACTTTAATTTTAAAACAGAATTAGATGGTGAAATGAAGGTTGGACAGAACTGGAGTGAAACACACTAACAGGTTTGACCTTGACCTAAAGTTTGGTCAGAGTAAAGAAAACGAACTTCAAGTAGCAATAGAAGGCAAAGTAGAATGTAAGGCAGATAGATTAACTGTAAAGACAGGTAATTTATTTTTAGAGATAGAGAGTAGAGGAAAACCATCAGGTATTATGGTCACTACCTCACACTACTATGCAATATGTTTTGTTGTTGAAGATAGAAAAAAAGATGTGTGGGTTTTAATACCTACAAAAATTCTCAAAAAGATTATGAAAAAGTTTCCCATTAAAGCAGGTGGGGATAGGTGGACTTCTAAAGGACACATCATACCAAAATGCGAACTATTAAATCTAGATGTATAATATAAAAAAATTATTAAAAAATAAACTCATCTTGCCTGATGCAGATGAAAGTAATTTTCCATACAAATTTTATAAATGTTGGTGGAGTGATATAATCAGTTGCAGTTCTTGGAGTAGCATCTCAGATATTAAAAAATCTAAAACAGCAGTCTGTATTACTATGGGTTGGCTTGTTCATACTTCAAAAGAAAAATTAATATTTATTGGTGACATCAACTTTAACGAAGATGGCACAATTAATGAGGGTGGTAACTCAACAGTAATACCAAAATCAAACATACTAAAATTAAAGGAGATAAAACTATGAAAACTTTAAATAGTTTTCTTAAAGACAATAAGAAGACAATGTTAATAGATGCAGATTTATTAGCTTACAAGGTTACTTCTTCTCTAGAAGAACCAATAGACTGGGGACATGACCAGTGGACACTACACTGCGATTTTGCAATAGCTAAGCAATTATTTGCACAATCAATTCACTTTTATATGAAACTTACCAACTCAGGTAGTTTTGTAAATGTGTGGAGTGATAGTATGAATTTTAGAAAACAAATAGATAGTGACTACAAATCACATAGAAAAAATATTAGAAAACCTGTTTGTTACAAAGCACTTAGAGATTGGGTAATTAAAACATATCCTCATAAAGTTCTTAAAAACTTAGAAGCTGATGATACTATAGGTATATTAGCTACAGGCGAATATAAAGATAAGTCAGTAATCATATCAGGAGATAAAGATATGAGAACTATACCTGCATATCATTGTTCAATATTAGATAATCAAATTGAACAAGTTGATGAACAGTTAGCAGATTACAATTTCTGCACACAAGTTTTAGTAGGAGACCAAACTGATGGATACAAAGGTTGTGTTGGTGTTGGTCATGTAAAAGCCAGTAGATTACTAGATGCTAAAAAACCACTAGTAGAAAACTGGGAAATAGTCATCAAAGAATATCAACGTAATAAATATACAGTTGATGATGCTTACCACCAAAGCAGACTAGCAAGAATACTAAGAGATGGTGAATACAATCTTAAAACAAATAAACCTAAACTATGGAGTTATCAGTATGCTAAGTACAGAGATACTAGACAAAGTAAAAAAGCTAGTTAGTTCGGATAGAGCAAAGCAGAATGGAGACATAGTAGAAAACCATGAAAACATAGGTAGACTATGGAGTGGTTATCTACAAAACAAAACTAAGTTAAATATTAATATATTGCCTGAAGATGTGGCAAATCTAATGGTCTTACTAAAGATTGCTAGAAGTCAGGGTGGTGCGTTTAATATTGATGATTTTGTTGATATGACTGGGTATTCAGCTATCGCAGGACAGATTACTAGTAAGAGACATGAATTAAGTACCACTTTAGGAGTATCTAATGATAAAAAAGCCAAGAATAAGTGAAGAAATCATAAAATACTTAGACGAACTATTCCCTGATAAGTGTCCAACTCTTGAAAATAATGACAAACAAGTTTGGTTTAAATCTGGTCAAAGAAGTGTCGTTAATCATTTAATTAAAGAAAAACAAGTTCAAGAGGAGAAATAAATATGTGTATGCCTAGAAAACCTGCACCACCACCTGCACCTGAACCTTTACCACCTGTCACGCCTACAGTGTCTAATGCTACTACAAAGCAAAAAGCACCAACTGAAGCAAGTACAGATGCAAGTAGAGATACTTCTGTAGCTTCAAACTACAGTAGAAAGAGAACAGGCAGAGGTTCGTTAAGAATACCTTTATCTGGTGGTAGTGGTGGTCTTAACTTTCCAACTAGCTAATAATGGTAAGTTATACGTTAAAAGAAAAACCTGATAATTATAAAGAAAATTCAGTATCAGGGCAGTACCAAAAGCTAGAGATTGAACGAGAAACATATTTAGAAAGAGCAAGAGATAGTGCAGAACTTACTATTCCTCATTTATACCCACCAAAAGGAAATAATCCTAATACAGAGTATAGTACACCATACCAGTCAGTAGGAAGTAGAGGTGTTATGAACTTAGCATCAAAATTGATGTTAGCTTTATTTCCACCTCAAGCACCATTCTTTAGAATTGATGTAGATGAATTAGTCTACAAATCTATTGAAGGTGACCCTCAACAGAAAAAAGTAATTGAACAAGGTTTAGCCAAAATTGAGAAATCAGTTATGGATAACATTGAAGTACAAAACGATAGAGTTGCAGTGTATGAAGCACTAAAACATCTTATTGTTTGTGGAAATTGTTTATTACATTTAACTGATACAGGTTTAAGAACTTTTAGATTAGAAAACTATGTAGTTAAAAGAGACCCACAAGGTCATGTATTAAAAATTATAATTAAAGAAAGTGTCGTTCCTGATACTTTACCACCAAAAATTGCACAAGCTATAGGTAAAGCACAAGATTACCAACAAGATAAAACTTGTGATTTATATACTTGCATCAAAAAAGTAGGCAAGAAATTTATGGTACATCAAGAAGTCAAAGGACATGTACTTTATACAAAAGAATATACAGAAGAAAACCTACCATTCATTGCATTAAGATTTAATAGAGTTGATGGTATGAATTATGGTAGAGGTCACGTAGAATCTTTTATCGGTGACTTGAAATCTTTAGAAGGATTATCAAGAGCAATTTTAGAAGGAAGTTCAGCTTCAGCTAAGATGCTCTTTATGGTTGCCCCAAATGGTACTACGAGAACTTCTAGTATTGCTAAAGCACCTAATGGTGCAATTATTGAAGGTTCAGCAAATGATGTGTCTGTACTACAAGCAAATAAATTTGCAGACTTTAGAGTAGCTATGGAACAAATGCAAAGAATAGAACAAAGATTACAATTTGCATTTTTATTAAATGCGTCAGTGCAAAGACAGGCAGAACGTGTGACTGCTACTGAAGTACAATTAATTGCAAATGAATTACAAGATGCACTAGGTGGAGTGTATGGAATATTAACAACAGAATTTCAACTACCTTACATAAATACTAAGTTAGCTATGTTAAGGCAGAAGAAACTATTACCTGATTTACCAAAAGACATAGTCAAAGTTAAGATTATTGTTGGAATGGAAGCATTAGGTAGACAGTCAGATAGATTGAAATTACTTCAATTCATTTCTGACCTTGCAGGAACTTTAGGTTCAGAAACTCTTGCAAAATATATTAACCTTGATGATTGTATTAAGAAGTTTGCAGTAGCAAATCAAATTGATACTTCAGGTTTAATTAAAACAACTGAACAAATTCAATCAGAAGAACAACAAGCCCAACAACAACAAATGTCACAGCAGATGCAGAATACTGCAACTGACCCTAGAGTAGCAATAGAAATGGGAAAACAATTCGCTAACTCTGGTGGCACTGCAAATGTTGAAGGTGATGAGTTAGTCTTAAATCAACAGGAGTAATCTATGTCTACAGAAAAAGTAGAAATTAACGAAGCAGTAGCACAAAAATCAACAGAAGAACAAGTTAAAGAATTAAAAGAACAAGGCATTGATATTAATACTTTGCAAAGTGAAGATGGTACGCAAGTAGTTGCTAGTGAACCAGAAACACAAGCACAGAATATTGAAAATCAAAGACCAGAATGGTTGCCTGAAAAATTTAAAAATGCTGAAGAATTATCTAAAGCATATTCTGAATTAGAAAAACAATTTTCAGGACAAAAAGCAGAACCAGAAAATGAAGGTACTGATAATATCGCTATACCAAAACAAGAAGAAAAATCACCAGAAATAAATTCTTTAGAAAAATATTCTACAGAATATGCAGAACAAGGTGAACTTACAGAAAAAAGCTATGAAGAATTAGCTAAACAAGGTTTGCCAAAAGATTTAGTTGATGGCTACATTGCAGGTCAAAAAGCAATAGCTGATACACAAACTGCTGACATACAGTCAGTAGCAGGTGGGCAACAACAATATGGTGAACTTATTAGTTGGGCAGGTGAGAATTTATCTGATGCAGAACAAACTGCATTTAATGATTTAACTCAAACAGGAACACCAGAACAAATTAAAATGGCAGTTCAAGGTTTGATGACTAAAGCAGGAATGACTGCACAATCACAAGAAATGGTACAAGGTGATGTCAATAATATATCTACTGAACAATTTACTTCAGTTGCACAAGTGACAGAAGCTATGAATGATAAGAGATATGAAACTGACCCTGTATTTAGAAAAGAAGTAGAAAGAAAACTTGCTAATAGTTCAGTGTTTTAATGGCTAGAGATTACAGAAAAGAATATGACAATTATCATTCTTCATCTAAACAAAAGAAGAATAGAGCAGGAAGAAACCTTGCTAGACGAATGATGAAGAAAAGAGTTGGTATTAAAGGTAAAGACGTACACCATAAAGATGGCAACCCTCAAAATAATTCTAGAAGTAATCTAGCAATAACATCAAAATCATACAACAGGTCAAGAAATGCTTAATTTTATATTACCTATTTTAAAAAATCCATTAACTAGAATGATTGGACAGAAAGTTATTGGTGGTATTCAACATAAAATAGAAAAAGATAAGATAATTAAAGTTAAAGAAATTGAAGCATTAAAAGACGTAAATGTTGCACAAGTAGAAGCAAGTAATAATTCGTGGAAAGACGAATATTTAACTTTGATTTTTGGATTAATCCTAGTTGCACATTTTTTACCATTTACTCAGGACTATATGGAACGTGGTTGGAACATACTAAAAAATGCAGACCCACTATTTTGGTATTCTGTTTTAGCAATAATATCAGGAAGTTTTGGAATGAATTTAACTAACAAACTAAAGGGGAAAAAATAATGTCATTATATAGGAACATTAATCGGAGAAAAAAATTAGGAATATCTCGTAATAAGAAAAAATCTACAATTTCTAAAAAGAACTACGACAATATGAAAAAAGGTTTTAAGAAAAGCTAGGTGGCTAAACAAAAGTTCACAACTTTTACACCTAGAGAAAAACCTAAGAAAAGAAAAGGTGTCCACACAAAGTCGCAAAACAAAAGTGCTAAACGTCAGCAAAAGCAGACAAGATATAAAGGACAAGGAAGATAATCACCACCTCTTGTAAGAGGGGTGACTTATTAAAATTCAGATGATTGCCTGATACGTCAGATAACTTTCTAAATTGAAAAGTAAATAAGGTGTTAAATAAATAAACAAACAATAACAAGGAGACATACAATATGTCAAACGCAACACCATCAAGACTAGGTCTAGTCAATGCGACTGGAACTGGTGTAAATGACTTGTTTTTGAAACTCTATAGTGGAGAAGTTTTAGCATCTTTTCAAAGAGAAAATTTGATGCTAGGAATGACTAACGTTAGAACAATTTCAAATGGTAAGTCAAGTTCGTTCCCTGTGACTGGAACTACAGTAAGTGGATACCACTCTGTAGGTGCAGAAATCACTGGAGACGCAATCAAACACAACGAAAAAATCATCAATGTAGACGACATGCTTCTAGCAAGTTCTTTTGTAGCTGAGCTAGATGAACTTAAACTACATTATGATATTCGCGGAATTTACGCGAAAGAAATGGGACAGGCACTCGCGAAGACTGTTGACCAGAACTTATTGCAATTAGCAGTTCTTGGTTCACAAGCA
>TARA_Y100000385_G_scaffold129503_1_pt1 | contig 11294 bp, 8 predicted proteins | sample TARA_Y100000385 | Tara Oceans TARA_Y100000385 (sample SAMEA2620980) | marine metagenome | biome: marine biome (ENVO:00000447); feature: surface water layer (ENVO:00002042); material: "saline water (ENVO:00002010), including plankton (ENVO:xxxxxxxx)" | depth 5 m
CTGTAATAACAAAAGTATACAGTCCAGCTCCTCCAAAGTTAGGGGCTAATATATTATCAATTATTAAGGAATTACCGTTATAAACAATATTCCCTAATACATCTAAAACTTTTGTAGTGTAAGGCCCAGTACCTCCATTTATAGAAATATTTGCCGTTCCGTTACTACCTCCATGACATTGCACTTCATATCCGTTCCAATTTGAAGTCGTAATGTTAACATATATTGGGTTTGGCTCTGTTACTATGATAATATCCTGAGCAGCACAGTTATTCGCATCTAAAACTTCTACCGTTTGTAGTCCAGGTCCAAAAGGTGGAAAATTAATAGGAGAAGTATGGTATGCTAATCCATTTAATGAATATAAATATGGTGGTGTCCCTCCAAAAGCATGAATACCATTAGGATTGTCTAGTATATATCCATCATTTGCTCCGTTACAAGAAATAGGAGAAAAAATTGTAGTGTCAATATATAAAGAATCTGGCTGGTCAATGTAAATATGAACTGTATCGGTACAACCTATATTGTCTTCTACATATACGATATATTGATCTGAAGGGAGGTTGCCAAAGAAGATAGTGTTTTGTGTGGTTACTCCATTGTCATTAGAGTACATATAAGGAGCATATCCTCCTGTTGCTAAAATTTTAATAGATGCATCATCTGCTTCAAAGCAGCTAATTTCAGAAATTATTAATGAATCTATTTGGACAGATTGAGATGGCTCTAAAATTTCTACAGAATCTGTGAAAGTACATCCGTTACCATCTGTTACTGTTAGAGTATGAAAACCTGCATCAAAAGTAGTTACTATAGCTGTCGTACTGCTATCATCCCATAATAAAGAATATGGGTTAGTTCCTCCTGAAATAATAGCTGACGCGTCTCCGTCAGAACCACCTAAACAAGTAACTGAGTCTCTAGTAAACTGGATGGAAAGAGCTTGTGGTTCCGTTACCGTGAAGTTTTGTGAAGTAATACATCCATTACCATCTGTAACAGTTAGCGTATCATCTCCTGCAGATAAGTTAGATATAGAGTCTAATCCTCCACTCCAAGAATAAAAATAAGGTTGAGTACCTCCTATTACTGTTGATATTACAGATCCATCACTACCATCATTACAACTTACATGTGAAACCGTAAGGAGAGATATAATTAATTCATCTGGTTGAGTTATTGGCTGAGACGAAGATACTTTTGAGCATCCCATAGAATCGGTAACGATTACAAAATATGGAGTCCCAATAGTTGATGGAATTAAACCTACAGCTGGGTTTGTTGTTTGCCCACCATTATTCCAAAAATAAGAATAACTTCCTGTTCCTCCGTAAACATTTGCGGTAATTTGTCCGTCTGCACTGTCATAACATGATATATTTTGTGGAGTTAAAGATGAAATTACTAATTCATCTGGTTCATTTATAAAAATAGAATCGGAATCTGTACATCCTTCCGCATCAATTACTGTAATAAAATATGATGACGGTCCTGTAGCAGGAAAAGTATATCCAAATGGATTGCCTGGAGTAGAGAATCCATTATCAGAAAAAGAATATGGAGGAGTACCAGATATAGCTCCTGTTGTAATAGTTCCATTGTTAAACCCAAAACAAGAAACATTTTGTACAGTAAGATCTAAAATAGGATTAACCCCAGGATTTATAACTGCAGTATCATAATGAATACAACCTGTGTCATCTATAATTGTAACATAATACGTTCCAGGCCATAAGTTTATAATGTTATCTCCTGTTGCGGTAAATCCTAATGGATAAGTAGGCCAGCTTGGCCCTGTCCATGAATAACTATATCCTGGAGTTCCCTGACTAGCAATTACCTGAGCTTCTCCGTTTGCAGCTGTTTGGTTTCCTTCACATGAGGAATGATTAATAATAGTTGTAGTGCTTACAAGTGGTGTTGGTTCGCTAATTGTAACCGAAACTGATTGTGGATTTGAAACACAGCTATATATATCTGTAACGCTTACTGTATAGGTCCCAGCAATAAGGTTTGTTGCCATATAAGATTGCGAAATAGTATCTGAATTTGAATTTACCCAGGTATAACTATAAGGTGTTCCCGTACCTCCAGAAACAGAATCTACCCATGCAAATCCATTAGATCCCGAATGACAACTAACATTAGAAAATGTTGCTGTAAAATAAATAATATCCGGTTCGCTTATTGTAAAAAGTGTCGTATCAGAACATCCATTTGCATCAACTGCAACAATAGGATATGTTCCAGGATAAATGCCAGTAAAAACTGTATTATATTGAGGAGTAGGTGACGCCCCTGGTATATTATATTGATAAGTTGCAAATCCACTACCTCCAGATGCAATTACGGTAATAGTATCTGCTGGGTATCCGTTACAAAGCACGCTTTGTGTGGAGTTTGATAGATCAACAGCAACATTAACAATTTGTGCTAATGGTATCTCCACTGAATCCGTAATTGTACATCCGTTGAAATCTGTTACTGTAACCGAATAATACCCTGGGTTTAATCCCGTGATTGTTTGTGTAGTCTGTCCAGTTCCCCAAAGATAAGAATAAGGTGGAACTCCATTAGGATTTGCCGTAGCTTCACCTAATAATCCTCCAGAACATGGAGGGACGCTATCAAAAGTAATAGTAATGTCTACTTCTGTTACAAAAACAAATTGTGACTCCATACAACCATTCGCATCTGTAAATCTAACTTGATACAGATTTGACATTAAACCTGTTGCAGTAGCTGTAGATTGAAACTGTAGATCATCCCATAAATACGCATATGACCCCGTACCTCCTTGAGTAACATTAATTGAAGCAGTTCCATTTGAATCTGAACAATATTCAGGGGTAGAATCAACTGTATAAACAAATGGTAATGGTTCTTGTAAAGTAATATTTGTAGATGCAGGACAACCATTTGCATCTGTAGCGTTTAAAGTATATGTCCCAAAAGTAATATCTCCACACAGTCCTGTCCAAAAAGTAGATGTTTGAGTAGGATATGTAGTTAAATCATATAAAATTGGAGCTACTCCATTAGTAGGGACTACTGAAATTCCTCCATCGCAAAATCCAGGGCAGCTTATTGGTGTATTAGTAGGTCCATAAACACTGTCAATTGTTAAATTAATTGAAAACTCATCTGGCTCGGTTAAAGTGATATTATGTACCTCAATACATCCGTTATCATCTTTAAGAGTCACTGTGTAAGGATTGTTTGTTGCTGATAATCCTGTGTAATTCATATTGTTACTAAAAGTTCCTCCAATTGAATATTGATATGGAGAATTTCCTCCTGATGGATTTTGGAAATGAATTGACCCATCGCTATATCCGAAACAACTTATATTAAACCCGTTGTAATCAGACAATGAATCTGAGAAAATCAGGGAATCCGGTTCAGATAAATATTTATCTGTAGTGTCTTGACATCCGTTAGCGTCCATTACAATGATTGAATAAGTAGAATCTCCACATAATCCTGGGAAAATTTGAGAACTTTGAAAGGATCCTCCTACAATTGCATAAGTATAAGAGGGTGGTGTGCCCGGTGTCCCAGTTAATATATTATTAACTTGGAAAGTTAATTCTCCATCACAACCACCAACGCAATTTACTTGTGAAGATATACTAATAGATCCTGATAAACCTGGAGGGTCACTTAAGGTAAAATCTTCAGAAGTATCACAACCATTAGCATCTATATAGTAAATAGTATACGTCCCAGCAGTAAGCCCTGAAAATACAGGAGTAGACTGTAAAGCCCCTCCATTAATAGAATATTGATAAGATGGTGTCCCTGTGTTTAAAACAACAGAAGCTGTTATTTCTCCATCAGAAGCTCCAAAACAACTAATATCCTCTCCATTATAATCAGATGTAATACTCCCATTTGGAGTAAGTAACGGTGGCTCATCAACAAGAATACTTGTAGCAGAAGAAGGGCTTACAGAACATCCCTCATTATCAATTATATTTATGTTATAAGTGTCTGCGCATAAGCTAGAATAAGTCGAGTCAAAAGATGTAAAAAATGATGGCGATCCTGTTCCAAATGTGACACTATAAGGAGGAGTACCACCCAATACATTTATATTAACTTGAGCATCACAATCTCCGAAACACTGAAGTGGAGAAGTTAATAAAGCTGTATTAGATAGTTGTAATGGTTGAGTTATATTTATAGAAGAAAAGTCATATATTGACCCCGGATTAGATCCATTAGGATTAGTCCCATAATACAAAATAGAATCTACTAAACGAACTGTATAGTTTTGAGCTGCTAAACCTGGGACATTAATACTAGTTACAGTAGTGTTGTTTGTTGATGTAATCGGTATAAAAGTAGATCCAATAAAGTAACCAACAATCACCTTTGCAGCTGCAGCTGGAATTGTTTGGTTAACTAGAATATTAATTTCTGCTAAATCACCATAACATAAAATAGGAGTGGTAACAGTAACAGAGTTAATAGTTTGAGCATTGGATTCTGTCGAATAAAACGACATTATTAAAACTAATCCTAGAAGTAGTGTTTTTTTCATTTCTTTAGTGCTTTTAGTGCTATTTAATGTATATATTTAATGGCGCAAGATACAAAATTTATTAAAACTAGTATATATCCTTCTTTTTATTAAAAGATCCTTTGTGTAAAAAGTAAGGAGTCTATCTTTTACGATATCTGTGATTTTATCTAACAAATCTGAGTAAAAGCATCTTTTAAATTATCTGCTATCATTTGTGAAGATCTTCCTTCAATATGATGTCTTTCTATAAAATGAACTAATTTTCCATCCTGAAACAATGCAATGCATGGGGAAGATGGAGGGAATGGATTCATATATTCTCTTGCTTTAGCAACTGCTCCTATGTCTTGCCCTGCAAAAACAGTAGCAAACACATCAGGTTTAGGGATAAAGGTTTTAGCAAGTTTTACGGCTGGTCTAGCATTTCCAGCTGCACAACCACACACAGAATTAACAATTACAAGTACAGTTCCTTCTTTCTTGTTCAAAATTTCTTCTACTTCTTCTGAAGTTCTCATTTCAATAAATCCAACTGAAGTTAAATCTTCTCTCATTGGCTTACACATTTCTTCTGGATAATTCATTTTTTATTTTTTTATTAATACAAAAATACGTTTTATGTTCTTTTATGCTGAAAAAAATCCTGTAAAATTTTACTGCATTTCTCTTCATGTATTCCTTTGGTTATTTCTGTTTTAGGATGTAAAACACTTCTTTTAACAGATAAAAATCCTCTTTTTTCATCAGAAGCTCCATAAACAATTCTCTTGATCTGAGTCCAAAAAGATGCTCCTCCACACATAATACAGGGTTCTAAAGTTACGTATAGAGTGCATTCATTTAAGTATTTGCCGCCCAGATAATTTGCTGCAGAAGTAAACGCTTGCATTTCAGCATGTGCAGTTACATCATTTAATCTCTCAGTATAATTATGACCACGAGCAATTATCTGATTATCGCAAACTATAATTGCTCCTACGGGAACTTCATCTAATATCATGGCTTTTTCAGCTTCTTTTAATGCTTCAGTCATAAAATATTCATCTGAGAAAGGATTTGTTTCCATTTTGCAAATATAAGAGTTGCAATTTTGTAATTTCGCAATCTAAATAAAAAATAAAATGTTAAGAACTAAAACTTGCGGAGAACTAAATATTAGCAATGTTTCAGAAGAAATAACCTTAAGTGGTTGGGTGCAAAAAAACCGAGACTTAGGTGGTATGACTTTTGTAGATTTAAGGGATAGATACGGAATTACTCAACTTGCATTTAATATGCACGAAAACTCTGATTTATGCGAAAAAGCAAGAAAACTTGGCAGAGAATTTGTAATCCAAGTTAATGGAGAGGTCATAGAACGTAGTTCAAAAAACACGAATATCTCAACAGGAGAAATCGAAATAAAAGTAACTGAACTTACACTTCTGAACGCATCAAAAACACCCCCATTTACAATTGAAGATGAAACCGATGGTGGAGATGAACTTAGAATGAAATACAGATATCTCGATATCAGAAGAGCCCCAATAAAAGAAAATATAATACTAAGATCAAGAGTTGCTTCGGAAACAAGAAAATATCTAGACGCTCGGGGGTTTTATGAAATTGAAACTCCTTATTTAATTAAATCTACTCCAGAAGGAGCAAGAGATTTTGTGGTGCCAAGCAGAATGAATGAAGGTCAATTCTACGCCCTTCCACAATCTCCACAAACATTCAAACAACTTTTGATGGTTGCTGGTATGGATAAATATTATCAGATTGTAAGATGTTTTAGAGATGAGGATTTAAGAGCGGACAGACAGCCAGAATTTACACAAATTGATTGTGAAATGGCTTTTGTAGAACAAGAAGATATCTTAAATATGTTTGAAGGACTTACCCGACATTTATTAAAAGAAGTAAAAAATGTAGAGGTGTCCGATTTCCCTAGAATGACATATGATGAAGCTATGAAAATGTATGGTTCTGATAAACCAGACATCCGATTTGGAATGAAGTTTATAGAAATGAATGATGTGTGTCAGCAAAATGATTTTGTTGTATTTGATAGCGCAGAACTAGTAGTAGGGATTAATGTAAAAGGTGGGTCCTCTTTTACTAGAAAAGAACTTGATACGATAACTGATTTTGTGAAAACTCCTCAGATTGGAGCTAAAGGATTAGTATATTGCAAGTGTAATGAGGATGGTACTTTCAAATCATCTGTAGATAAATTTTTCTCGCAAGAAGATTTAAATAATTGGGCCGACAAATGCAAATCCTCCGCAGGAGATTTAATTTTGGTAATGGCTGGAGAAACTGAAAAAACAAGAAAAGCTCTTTCTAATTTACGATTACACTTAGCTGAAAAATTAGGACTTAGAAATTCTGATGCATTTGCTCCTCTTTGGGTGCTGGACTTTCCTTTATTGGAATGGGATGAAGAAACTGAAAAATATCATGCTATGCACCATCCGTTTACCTCTCCAAAACAAAATGACATAGAAAAACTTGATACGGACCCATCTAGAGTTAGAGCAAATGCGTATGACTTAGTGCTTAACGGAAACGAAATTGGAGGAGGAAGTATTAGGATTCATGATAAAGATTTGCAAAAACTTATGTTTAAACATCTTGGATTTACAGAAGAACAAGCAAAAGAACAATTTGGATTTTTAATGGACGCATTCGAATATGGAGCTCCTCCTCATGGTGGAGTTGCTTTTGGGTTCGATAGACTTTGTGCTATTATGGGAGGACAAGAAAGTATCCGTGATTTTATTGCCTTCCCAAAGAATAATTCTGGTCGTGATGTGATGATTGATTCTCCTGCTAATATTGATGAGGAACAATTAAAAGAACTTAATATTAAATTACAAAAATGATAAAAAAACAAGATTCCTTTTTTGTTCCATTAATTATTACTTTATCTGTAATAATTCCTGTTGCGGTAGCTTTATTGATGCTTTTCCCAGATGTATTACATATTGAATCTGATGCTTTTGATTTTAGTTCACTTCCTTTTTTTCACGCAATATTAAATGGCTTTACTGCTATTTTACTTTTTACCGGATTTATTTGGATAAAAAACAAAAAAACTAACGCTCATAAAATATCTATGATTACTGCGTTTGTATTATCATCTATATTTTTAATTTCATATGTAACATCAAAACTTACGAACAGTCCTGTGCCATTTGGTGGAGAGGGGAGCGTTAGATATCTATATTTCTTTGTTTTAATTAGCCATATTTCTCTTTCTATTCCAGTATTACCTCTTGCTTTATTTTCAATTTATAGAGGAATAACTGGGGAAATTGATAAACATAAGAAAATAGTAAAATGGACTTTCCCAATTTGGATGTATGTAGCAATTACTGGGGTAATGGTATATTTATTTATGGCTCCTTATTATTAGAATGAAAGCAAAAAGACCAATAATTTTATGGCTGATTTCAGGATGTGTCCTTATCTTTATTATGGTCATAATAGGAGGAATTACTAGACTCACCAATTCAGGGCTTTCAATGTCAACTTGGCAATTAATTGGAGGTACTATTCCTCCTTTAAATCCAGAGGAATGGATAGCTGCTTTTAATGTTTATCAGGCAACCCCTGAAGGTAAAATGAATGCTCATTATGTTTTAGATGATTTTAAATACATCTTTTTTTGGGAATATTTACATAGAATGATGGGTAGATTATTGGGATTAGTATTTATAATCCCATTTATTTACTTTCTGATCAAGAAAAAATTAAATAGAAAATTAATTTATCAATCCCTAATCTTATTTAGTATGGGAGCTATGCAAGCTGGAATTGGTTGGTGGATGGTGAAAAGTGGTTTAGTGAAAAACCCTGATGTAAGTCACTTTAGATTAGCTATACATTTAATAACCGCATTTTTAACTTGTGCTTTTACTTTGTGGGTAGCCTTACCTCTAATATTACCTAAAAAAAGAAGTGGGAATAAAAAGCTGCTAAAATTAACTTCTTGGCTTTTTGTATTAGTGATAATTCAAATTATTTATGGAGCATTTGTTGCTGGCTTAAACGCTGGGAGAATTTGTAATACCTGGCCAAAAATGGAGGGTGAATGGATACCAGGATCTATCTTTTCCATGAATCCTTTTTGGCAAAACTTTATAGAAAATCATTATGCAATACAGTTTATTCACAGAACATTGGCTTTTATTATTGTCTTTTTCGTATTATATATCTGGAATGAGGGGAGAAAAATAAAAATAAATTATCTTCAGAAAAAATCATTTAACATATTACTTTCATTAGTAATATTTCAAATAGTTATAGGGATTTTTACCTTAATTTTAGTCGTTCCAATTTCATTAGCTCTAATACATCAGCTTGTAGCTTTTTTATTACTAATGTCTATAATTTTCTCTATGTTTACTTTTTCTAAATCTTAAAAATAAATCTATCAATTACATAGATAATTTGCATAACAGGTAAGTACAAAAAGGAAGAAAGCATTAATTTTCTAGCAGATAAATCATCTGTATTTTGATATAATAAAATTGATTTATACGTAAACCAAACCCCTAATAATAAAATCAAAATAAAAGAATAAATTGATAGCGTTAATTGTGATTTTTGACAAAAGAAAGGAATGACAGAAATACTTACCATAAATATTGAAGTTACAATTGAAATTAATGGAGGGAATTTGTTTTTCTTTCCTCCAAAAAGCATTTTAAATCCAGCCTTTTTATAATCTTCATGCTGTACCCAAGCAATAGCAATAAAATGCGGAAATTGCCAGAAAAACTGAATGGCAAATAATGTTCCAGCTGCTACACCAAAATCATCTGTTGCTGCAACATAACCCAATAAAAATGGGATTGCCCCCGGGATTGCTCCTACAAAAATTGAAATAGTAGAAACCCTTTTAAGTGGAGTATAAGATAAAACATATAATAAAATAGATATAAGTCCAAAAAAAGCAGATTTTGACATAACCCCATAAAAACTTCCATCTGGGTATATTTTATTCAAAAGAAAAAATCCTGTAAATCCTATGAGTGTAGCAAATACGGAAGCCTGAAAAACAGATAATCTATTCTGAGGTAATGGGCGAATAGAAGTTCGTTTCATTAGTTTGTCCTTATCTTTTTCTAAAATCTGATTAAAGGCATTTGCCGAGCCGGTCACCAAAAACCCTCCTATGGTTAAATAAATAAAATCTATCCATATAAAATCATCAAATCCTAACAAGTAACCAACCATAGCAGAAAAAACTACAGTAATTGATAATCGGAATTTCAGTAACTGAAAAAAATGTTTTAGCATAATAAAAAGTTATGCGGGTTTATTTTTTTTTCTTTTTTGTATAGTGTAAAAAATTCCAAAACATAACATTGCTAAATAAGGTGTTGCCATTAAATATAGAATTCCCTCATTTAGCCCCGCACCTTTTGTCCCTCCTGATTCTAAGTCTGCTTCTACTGCTGCCTTACACATAGCGCATTGAGAAAATGATTGCAGTGAAACCATTACAGAGAATAGTAATAAAATGATTTTTTTATTCCACATTTTTTGTTGCTTTTTTGTCTTGATGATATTCAGCTAATAATACTTTTACATCTTTTATCAAATCCTTTATTACAAAATCTTTTGTGCCGTCATAAACTCCTAACACATTTCCATTTTTGTCAATTCCTGAACGAACTCGCCCTTCTTTATCGACAATTACTAAATATTCTGAATGCAAAAATCCTCCAGGTGCTAATTCATCTTCAGAAGCATTTACAAAATAAGATTCTGCGATTTTATAAATATCCTCTTTATATCCTGTTACAAAATTATAATTACTCTCATCAATCCTCATTTTGGTTGCATATTGCTTAAGTATTTCAGGGGTATCATAATTTGGATTTACTGTATGCGACAAAAACTTTATGTTTGGATACTTACTTAATTTATCTTGAATGATTCTCATGTTTATAGTCATTCTTTTACATATTGAAGGACATGTTGTAAAAATAAAATTAGCGACATAGATATTACCATCATAATCCGAATTTGTAATAGTATCCTTGCTCTGATTTATAAATGAGAATGGAGGGATTTTATGATGAGAAAGAAATTGTAATGTGTCTTGATCTAAAGGTAGATATTCTTCTGACAATTCAATATACTTGTTTTCAGCAATGTTATTGATGATAACTTTTTTTTCCTCTTTATTTAGAAACATATCTTTAGAAATATTTGATGTAGATGGAAGGAAAATTTTGTTGTCAACTATACTGTCGTATGCGATATCGTGATGTATTTTAGGCCCAATAAATGCAAGTTTTACAAAATCATTAGTGGCCGATTTGAAAAAAACAGTATAAATCATAAATGGTAATACAAGCAATACAAACAAGAGAACCCACTTTTTTATTTTTGTGTGCATCATATTAAATGTTAATGCATTAATGAAAGATGGTATCCACCCTCAGTAAGCAAAATAAATAGTAAATAAGGGATAAGAATCATAGCTGGTGTTAAAATGGTCCATTTTAAACTTTTTCTTTCATGTCCTAAATGCATAAATGCCATTACAATATATCCAGCCTTAATAAGTGTAAGTACAATAAAAATATGCGTTAACCAAAATAATCCTATAACTGTTTCTTTTACTAAAAAATCTGGCAGACTTTCATTAACTTTAAAAATCCCTAATAATACTTCAAATGTTGTTAACGCTAACAGAATCCAAAATACTTTCCAAATCCACCAATTACTATTTGTTGTTGTTTCTGACATAATTATATTTTTT
>TARA_Y100000385_G_scaffold289886_1_pt1 | contig 11264 bp, 12 predicted proteins | sample TARA_Y100000385 | Tara Oceans TARA_Y100000385 (sample SAMEA2620980) | marine metagenome | biome: marine biome (ENVO:00000447); feature: surface water layer (ENVO:00002042); material: "saline water (ENVO:00002010), including plankton (ENVO:xxxxxxxx)" | depth 5 m
ACGATGATGTCATGCCAGAATTTCATGCAGCATTTCACAATATTCCTCTTTATTCGACTACACTTAGTCCAACCGATCTAGTAAATACCGGTGGAAACTGGATGACAGATGGATTAGGAACAGCGTTCGCTTCTGAACTTATTCTTGAAGAAAATGAATCAGGAAACCCATATTCAGTTTCTTCGAAAACAGAAGCTCAAATTGATCAAATGGTTAATGACTTTATGGGAATCGATCGATACATTAAAATGCCGGTTTTACCGTATGATAATATTCATCATATCGATATGCATATGAAATTACTTGATGAGGAAACGCTATTCATAAGTGAATATCCATCAGGAGTTGCAGACGGTCCGCAGATAGAGGCTAATTTGCAATATGTGTTGAATAATTTCAATTCATCATTTGGTACACCTTATAAGGTTATTCGAGTTCCAGTTCCACCATCTACTGGAGGAAGTTACCCTGATAATGGGGGTTATTATAGAACTTATACTAATAGTGTTTTTATTAATAAGACAATGCTTGTCCCTACCTATCGCGAGGAGTACGACACAGTTGCATTGCGCATACTTGGTGAGGCGCTACCTGGATACAACATCGTAGGAATAGATGTTGACAACAGTGGTCAGAACCTCATCTCTCAAAGCGGTGCGCTTCACTGCATCACTAACTCAGTCGGCGTAAATGATCCATTGTGGATAGTTCACCAATCATTGGTCGATACCTACGAAACAGTTATCCCATATATAGTGAGTGCTGACATGAAGCACTCTACTGGTATTTCGAGTGCAACGCTCTATTACCGACTTGCTACAACAGGAGCATACACGGCTGTTACCATGAGCCCTGCGGCTGGAGACAGCTGGACAGGCGACATTCCTGCACAACCTGTCGGGACACATATAGAATACTACGTTGAAGGGAATTCAACAAATGGAAAAACTACAGTTCGTCCGCTTGCTGCGCCGGCAGGTTTCTGGGACTTCAATGTAATTGATATGTCGGCGAGTATTCAAGAAGTGGCAGCCGCAATTTCTCTTGATGATGTCTTCCCTAATCCAGCATCCGCTATTACATGTATTCCAATTAATTCAACTAATGCAACTACAGGTTCGATCATATTGAGAAATATGACTGGCAAAATTGTAAAGGAAATTTACGTTGGAGAAATTCCTCAAGGGGAATCCAAGTATTTCCTTTTTGCGAATGAGTTTTCCTCAGGAGCGTACTTGATTTGTGTTGAAATTGATAGTTTCAATTTAACCAAAAAACTAATGATCAAGTAAACCTAGATTGCTAGATCTTAGGTTTAAGTATTGATTCCTAAGAATTTTAAGATAAACAAAGAGGCGCCAATTCAATTATGAATTGGCGCCTTCATGTTACCGAATTATCAAGGTAGGTTAGGTTGATTTAGTGCATCGCATAACACTAATTATAGCCCGATAACATGTTTTACTTCAACTTCAGTAACTTTTCTCAAGTCGCCTTCTTTGCTAGTGTACGTTCGATTCACTAATCTCCCATGTATCGCAAGCTGCTTTCCCTTATCACCATAGTTCTCAATAAACCCTGCCAGGTTACCCCAAGCGAACACTCTATGCCATTCGGGCTCACTGTTTTTTCCACGAGGATTCTTATTGGTCGCTAATTGAAATCGAGCAACTTTCGCACCGCTATCAAAGTTTGTTATTCTTGCCGGAGAACCCATATTCCCAACCAATGTGACGTGATTTCTTATTGTTTGCATCATATCTGTTTATAGTATTATTAAATCATTTACCTCAACCTCAGAGATGGCGTGTCTAACCCCATTTCTATAATAGAATCGTGACGTTAATTTGCCTTCAACAGCGATTTTTAAGCCTTTATAGCCAAGTTCATTTAGAACTTTGACCCATCTTCCCCATGCGCAGATTCGATGTAAATGGTTTTTGCTTTTGACTTCGCCATTCTCATCTAAAAAAGTCTCAACAGTAGTCAGTGAAAAGTGGATGATTTTTCTTCCATTGGGCGCCTCATAGGTCCTAGGTTGATTTGAAATTTTCCCTATTAGATTGACATGATTCAATGACAACTCCTTCTTAGAGAAAAAGATGGAGCCAGCATCTAAACTAGCTCCATCATTTGTGGTTAGGCTACTGTTTCGCATCTTCTTTAGGTGTTAACAGTAAAAATTCACGCATTTCAATATTTGTGCTGTAGCGCTTTTCTCCATTTTTTGCCTCGTAGACATCATGCACCAGTTTACCTTCAAGAGCAATTTCATTTCCTTTTTTCAGAAGGTTGGCTGCAATATCCGCAGTGGAACCCCATGAAACTACATTGTGCCATTGTACTTTGTCCTGCCATTCGCCTTTCTTATCCTTGTACGATTCATTCGTTGCGATCGAAAAGCGTGTTAATGCTCTTCCTCCTTCCAACTTTACTACTTCCGGTGCTGCTCCCAGCCGACCGATCAAACTCACTTTGTTTCTCAACGTGTTCATACTTGTGTTTTTAATTAAACTTATATTTCGCCTCATCAGAACTCCTTGTTCGACATTGACACTGCAAAGGTGAGGTGACTTCAATTCCACATCCGGTCAGTTGTCGTTTACTGTCGAATGTCTTTCATTTACAAATATTTGTTGTCATTTTTATTACTGATTTTGTGGTCTTTACGTAAAATGTGCTTCGTAATTTTTTATCCATATTAATTTAAATATCTGTTCGGCTGTAAAGATTTTCATCAAACAATTACATCATTCAGGAACATTTAGTAACTTGTTTAAAAAATTAAACATTAGATTTATCTTACTGTTTATTACATCAACTCTATTTCTTAGCTTCAATACTAACAACTCCTCGATGATAAGGGGTGACAAGACCTTCACAGCGAAGGATAACTCTTTCCAGGTTGCATTCGAGGGAGAACCAACATATTCTAATCAAGTTATTCCTAAAGCTTTAGGTGATGTTGAAATGACATCATACATGTACGAGAGGTCATCAAATGAAGTTCATATGGTCTCTTTTAGTGACTATGAAGAGGCTTATGTATATGAAAATGAACCAATGCACCTTTTAACAGGCGGTCGAGATGGAGCTCTGGAGTCTCTTGGATTGAAGGAAGTTGACACCGAAACAGTAGGTGAACTTCAAGGACATATGTCTGTCGATTTCAGCGCTCATAATGAACAGTTTTACGTAGTTTACAAGCTTGTTCTTGTGAACAATCGTCTTTATCAAGTCGCTATCCTCAAGGAAGAAGAGGCAGTTGACAAGAAATTCGCTAAGGCCTTTATGAAATCTTTCAGATTACTAGACGCATAGTCACTTGCAGATCTGATTTCAGATTATGTAAAATTATACACTAGAAGGGATGCGCATGATACATCTTACAAATTCGAGAAAGAAGTGCACTTATAATTAACCCAAAATTCTAATTATCTTCGTAGTATGAAAATTGTACTTGGAACAGTCTTTGGTTTAATCGCATCATTTGCGACAAATTACATCGTTCTCTTGCTCTTTATGCGAATGGACGCATCTGCGGACCTGAATGATCCCGAAGCCCTCGCTGAGTTCATAAAAGGATTTACGACTTTTGACTATATGGTCCCTTTAGCCGCGCACCTATTTGGTGTTCTAGCTGGTTTATTGACCGCACGTGCAATTTGTAAAACTTCAGCATTGCCTCTGGTTATTGTTATGACATTCCATATGGCCGCAACCGTTCTCAACTTGTTTGCAATTCCGCACCCAGTGTGGTTTGCTATAGTTGACATTGTGGGGCCAATGCTAATCTTCATTCCATTTATCAAGACTCAAAAACAGCCATAATGTTTACAGGAATCATAGAACAACTAGGAACAGTTCAAAAAATTGAAAAGGATGGTGAAAATGTTCATTTTACCATGCAATCCGATTTTACTGATGAGCTAAAAATTGATCAAAGTGTTGCTCATAGCGGCTGTTGTTTAACAGTGGTTAAAATCGATGGTTCCGAGTATGTTGTTACAGCAATACTGGAGACGTTGCGCAAGACGAACCTTGGGACTTGGAAAATTGGTACTAAAGTAAACTTAGAGCGCTGTATGATTATGAATGGGCGACTTGATGGTCACATCGTTCAAGGTCATGTGGATACAACAGCAAAATGCACTGCGATAGCAAACGAGGACGGAAGTTGGAAGTATACCTTTGAGTATAATACCGAAGATGTTACAGTAGAAAAAGGGTCCATAACAGTGAACGGGACTAGTCTAACAGTTGTAGATTCGACTAAATCAGGCTTTTCCGTCTGTATAATTCCTTACACACAAGAATTTACCAATTTCCATACACTCGAAGTAGGAAGTACGGTTAACCTAGAGTTTGATATTATCGGGAAGTACGTTGCGAAACTATTTCAAAAGTAGTTTACCACTTCTTTTTAAGTCGCTTTGCTAACTTCTTTCTGTAACGTTTAAGAACTCCACCGCGATCGGCAATATTACCACACTTGATAATTTCTGCATGGACGCACTTACCATTCTGGAAGAACTTAATTTGAAAACTAACTGAAACTGCATTCAGTCTGTACAGTTCAAAGAATGTTGCTTGATTCAATGACTTTTCAAAATTATCATCTAAGTTCCCCGGTTTGAAACGTTTGTCGAAACCGCGTATAGAGACAAGCATATATGTGTCAAATCCATCCGCCTTCAATTTGGAGTTAATAGAGTCAGATGCTATCTCACGAGCGTCAGATCCTAACTTCAGTAGATTCAAAGATGGTATTGTTTTCACATTTCCTTGACGAAGAACATCAGTCGTTGCAATTTCTAAAGAATAACGATCATCGGGGCTGTCCATTTGGGCAACCACAACCGCATTTGACAAATCAATGCTCGTCTTAGTTTTCTTCGCTTTTTTCTTCTTAGGTTTCTTTGCCTTTGTTTCAGTGGGTGCAGACGGCTTAGATTCTTCTTGTGCGAAAGACAGTGCGCCAACAAGTATTAATGATAATAGAACGATTAGTTTCATCTTAGAATATTTCTTTAGCAATTGACTTTACCGAACTTGAGTTAGACATCGTGTAATAGTGAATACATGGAACATTAGCGGCCTTCAATTCTTTCGATTGGTGAATACCCCATTCAACACCAACTGCCGTAACTTCAGCATTATTTTTACATTTCAACAGTTCCTTTGAAAGCTCTTCCGGGTAATCAATATGAAAAAATTTCGGTAAGAACGAGATATGATTCATCGACTTGATCGGCTTGAGTCCTGGAATAATTGGGACGGTAATTCCTATCTTTCTACAAGCTTCAACAAACTCAAAATATTTCGAATTATCAAAGAACATTTGTGTCACGATGTATTCCGCACCTGCATCAACCTTCGCTTTCAAATATTGAAGATCCGTTGATAAATTCATTGCCTCGAAATGCTTTTCAGGGTAACCCGCTGCACCAATACAAAAATCAGTTGGAGCTAATTGAATATCATCCATCTGGTACGAACCACTATTCATTTCAGAAACCTGTCCAATTAGATCAACAGCATACTGGTGACCATCCTTATGTGGTCGGAAACTCGATTCTGTTTTAATTGAATCACCTCTAAGTGCAAGCACATTGTCGATCCCTAAAAATTGAAGATCGATGAGTGCATTCTCTGTTTCTTCCTTGCTAAATCCACCACAAATTAAATGAGGCACTGCATCAACTTGATACTTGTTCATAATTGCAGCACAAATTCCAACTGTTCCAGGACGCTTGCGAATAGCTATTTTTTCTAAAAGACCGTTTTCACGCTCCTTATATACATACTCCTCACGATGATAGGTTACATTCACAAATTTAGGCTTGAACTCCATTAGTGGATCGATACCATCAAAAATTGATTGAACATTCTTTCCCTTTAGAGGAGGAAGTATTTCAAACGAAAAAAGCGTTTCCTTCGCTTTCTTTATGTGGTCTGTAACTTTCATGTGTTATTCTCGGATAGTGGTCAAAGATAATCTTTTCTATAGTATTGCGTCTCCACAGTTGCTAAGAATTGTGAAGATGTTCACTTTAAAAACAGACCAGCATATTTTAAATCCGACTGTGTTGTAATTTTAATGTTTTCGACATTACCATCTACGGTTTCTATCGCATGTCCGGATTGTTCTACCAGACTCGCGTCATCCGTGATGCCTTTGTGAAAATCTTGTTCATAAGCCTTCAGAATAACTTCCCTTTGGAAACACTGCGGCGTTTGGACAATTCTATAGTTTCCACGGTTAACCGCTTTCGATTGATCACCATCAACTTGGCGCAGCGATTCAGCAATTGGGACCATTGGTACAGCCGCACCCTTCTCTATTGCAGCGCGAATGCACGCTCGTATAGTGTCATTGTTTACTAGCGGCCTTACACCGTCATGAACAGCAATAATATCTCCTTTACAACAGTCCAATGCGTTTTTAATAGAATTGTATCTTTCTTTGCCACCCTCTACTATTCTATGTGGTATGTGAAAATCATATTCTGTCATCATTGTCTCCCAGTGAGAAAACCAGTCTTTCGGCAAAGTAAGTATGATCTCCATCTTAGGATCATATTGATAGAACTGCTCCATGGTATACATAAGAACAGGTTTCTCGTGTATGAGCATAAATTGTTTTGGTAACGACGATTGCATTCGACGTCCAATACCTGCTGCAGTTAAAATTACGGATATTTTACTCATATTTCAAATCGAAATTCAAGGTACAAAAAAAGGTCATTCAATTCCAATAATTGGAAGAATGACCTCAATATATTTAATGAGTTTGAAGCTTAGCTTCTATTTGAACTCTTCTTTGTTGTAATCGTTTTGCATTTTAAGCCATATAAATAGGCCAACAAATCCAAGTGCTATACATGCGTAATTAAAAACGTTTCCAATTGAATCGAGAGGAGATAACATCCACTGTAAAAAATCGCCTAATCCCCAGAAAAAATCAAATGAGCTCATGTGTTCTTGTTTTGTTCAGGACAAAGAAAGCGAATTTTTTGAAATTTCAACACGTTTCCGCCTATTTTAGAATGAATCTAGGAGGCGAAAGTGAAAATATAATGGCCCAATTACTCCTTAATTGCCTTTTCAACCAATTGGGTTAATTCAATAAATTGTTCAACCGAGAGAACTTCAGGTCGCAGCGCTAAGTACTCATGCTCAACCCCTTTACCTTTAATAAGCGCTTTAATTGAATTTCGAATGGTCTTACGGCGTTGATTAAATGCCATTTTAACAACCTGACTAAATAATGCTTCGTCGCACGGTAAAGCTTCTCGATCATTACGTGTAAGTCTTATGACACCGGACTTCACTTTTGGTGGCGGATCAAATACATGTTCATCAACAGTGAAACAATACTCGATATCATAATAAGTCTGCAATAGGACCGAAATTATGCCATATCTCTTTGTTCCAGGTTTTTCTGCAACCCTCTCAGCCACTTCTTTTTGGAACATTCCCATAACCTCGGGAATTTGATTCCGATACTTTAAACACTTAAAAAGAATTTGCGAAGATATGTTGTAAGGAAAATTTCCAACAACAGCAAAAGGCTCATTCCCCATCCAATCTTCAAGAGGAGTTCTAAGAAAATCCGCCTCGATTATTTTGCCATCTAAAGAGCTGAAATTACTCTTTAAATAGGCTATACTATCGGTATCAATTTCTATAACCGACACATCAAGTCCTTCATCGATGAGGTAGGTAGTTAGAGCGCCCATACCGGGGCCTACTTCCAATACGCGGTCACACCCTTGATGTCTCGTACATTGTTTTGCAATCTTTTCACAGATATTCTTGTCCTTAAGAAAATGTTGGCCAAGATGTTTCTTTGGTTTTACGCTCATTTTTTGAATTCATCTAGAATGGTAAGCATCGTTCGAAAAGCGGCAAATTTTCCGGAATATCGCGCCGAATGTTCTGCTTGCAACTTAGATGCGTACTCGTTCGTATATTGATCGTATAGTCCTTGACTCTCCGCTACATATGAGATAGCGAAAGTCAATCCACCTTCCTCTTCACCATGGACACGCGAAATTCTACTTTCGATAAAACATCCTGTCTCCATCACATCTGGTATGTGGGATTCCCTCATCCACTTAAGCCAATCTTCATGTACATTTGGGTCAATACTAACCGTAACATTGTATAAAATCATGCTGCGAAGTTAGCCAAAATCAGTAGTTCACAAATTATAGCGAGCTAGATTGACTTATTTTAATTCGTCCCAAATTTTATATCTTTGAGTGACATTCTTGTTTCTATGAAAAAAAACTCAATTGTTCTTCTTATTTTTCTCACATCAATCGGTATCAATGCTTGGGCACAACAACCAACATTTGGTCTTTTAAAATCGGATGCAAATGCAGCGGATGGATATACACTCTTTACACCTCAGTTTAACAATGCTGTCTTTCTAATAGATAATTGCGGGGAGAAAATAAACGAATGGACTTTTTCGGAGACGCCTGGCTTAAGTTGTTACCTTCTTGAAAATGGGAATCTTCTTCGAGCAGGTAATGACTCTCTAGAAATAAGGGCATGGGATAATACCTTGCTCTGGTCTTACGCAATGACCGATAATACACTCCTTCAACATCATGATATTGAGCCAATGCCAAATGGAAATATTCTTTGTGTCGTAACCGATCGGTATTCAGATACTATTGCAATCTCGGCAGGGAGAAATCCAGCTAACTTAGGAGCAACTATAAGGTTGGAAAGAATCGTTGAACTCGAACCGATAGGTACCAATGATGCAAATATTGTTTGGGAATGGAAATTTTACGATCATCTAATTCAAGAGTTTGACTCTACAAAGTTAAATTTTGGGGTAGTTGCAAACGATCCCGATCTTCTAGATTTTAACTTCAGCAATAATCAAAATGTTGATTTCATTCATTTGAATGCCGTTGATTATAATGAGGACCTTGATCAAATCATGTTTTCTTCAAAGCATCTACATGAGATCTATATTGTTGATCATAGTACGACTATACTTGAAGCTGCAGGTCATGCGGGCGGAAATTCAAATAAAGGTGGAGACTTTTTATGGCGATGGGGAAATCCTCAAGTGTACCAGCAAGGATCAAGCGCCGACCAATTACTTTTTGATCAACATGATTGCAAATGGATCCCTTCTTCATTTCCAGATTCAGGAAAGGTTTCGGTCTTTAATAATAATGGGGATGGAACAGAAACGTTTAGCTCTATCCATATTTTAACTCCTGATTTTGTTGATAATGCGTACACAATGAGTCTGAACAAATTTCTCCCATCAACTTATGATTGGTCATGGAATGGCTCTATACTTGGGAGTGTCGTCCATGAGAATAAGAAATGCGGTGCACAAATTCTGTCTAACGGCAATGTGCTCTTTTGTGAATCTAGTTCAGGTCGAATCAGTGAAATTACACGATCGGGTGATCATCTTTGGTCATACCGAAATCCGACACATTCAGGAGGTGCCATTTTCAACCAATATGAAATCGTTCCTGGTCAAACAATGACTATATTCAGAGGTGAGCGATATGACCCGAACCACCCGGGCCTCGCTGGACAAGATTTAACACCACAAGGAATCATTGAAGATCAAAATCCGCTTTCTGAAAGTTGCATCTTGGGAACAGATGAATCAAGTTTGGCCTCTTCTATATGGGTTATAAACCCTATTCAAGATAATATGCTTAGATTTAATTCGATTATTAAAGCAGACAACATAACAATTGTAAACATGGTTGGACAAGTTGTTGTAGAGTGGTCTAATTTTCATGGGAAAACCCTTCCTTTCCAATCAAAGTTAGGTGCCTATTTCATTCGGATTTCAAAGGATGGGAATGAGACGAACCAGAAAATAATCGTCCAGTAAGAGTATTAGTATTCGTCCATCGTTTTATGAACGTCAACGAGATGGACAATTCCGTTTTTTGACCCCTTTACTATGAACTTACTCACACCAGATCTTGGTCTTTTAAGGATCGACACCTCAGATATTGTCTCTCTGTAATTCGCGTCTGTGGCGCAAAAATGATGTGTAAGTCTATCCGACGGAAGGTCTTCTGGAAGTGCTCCATTTGGAGCTTGAAACTCTTGATAATCATTCCCAACTACAATGAATGCAGTATTGAAAATGTCCATTTTAAATGATTTCGTTTTACCTGACTTGATCATCATGGAAAAGACACTCCCTCTTTGTACGTTCTCCGAAACATACAAGACAACATCCATATCTGATTCATTTTTAATCATGGCCTCACACCTCCCCTTGAACGTGCTAAGGTTCTTCACGCCCCTGACACGTTTAAACGTGACATTATTAGTGCTTGACCCACAATCTTTTTGCGGATAAACAAGCTTTTGCTCTGCATCTAAGACTAAATCCTGGTAGATGCTTTCCATAGTCAGATTCTCAAATTCATTACGAAAAGTCAATGCCGTTCCATAATTATTAAACGGGTTCATCGGGTCGATGTCGATTTGATTTAGATCAAAATTATGATCCATTTCTTGTAGTAGCGAATCAATCCGTTTTCGTTCTTCAGGACTGAACTCTGTGAAAGCACTATTATCTACAAAGTTATCCGGTTCAGGTTCGCTAAATGGCTTTAAATATAAAATCCAAAAGACAAGCGCAGCGGTGCCAAAAACGAAGACAAATGTGATTATAGATTTCCATCGGATTGGTGTAAGGCCTTGCGCATGATTTCTCACTTTCAATTCTCCAATATTCAAGTCTCTTCTTAGGTCAACTATTTTATACGCATGTTCATCATGCACTTCGACATTTTCCATGCGTTTCAACGTCCAATTTGCGAAACGTATCGTACATGCCTTTGATCGAATGAAGTTCAAAATGTCATCTATATAACCAAGTTTGATCGCATATGAGGCTCTCGATAAATAGTTGACACACCCTATAATATCATCTGAGCATAATGGTTTAACAGCATTGATTAGCTCCTGTTCATCGGGAGAGGATTTCAGTTTCTCCTTTGCCATTTTTATACGATCGTCAATGGATGAAAATAATTTCGCCTCCACAACCGACCTATGATCAGTATCCAATATCTGCACATACGAAAACGCCTCGCGCATATTTTTATCCCCTGAGATTCTAATTGATAAGAGTTGATTAGCTAGGCATGGAGAAACAAACTTCTTATAATCACTCGCTAACTTATGCTCTAAATGTTTTGGCTTATCCTTGAAAGTAGAAACGTCTCTACCTAATAGTGTGTCGACAA
>TARA_Y100000385_G_scaffold282941_1_pt1 | contig 11247 bp, 13 predicted proteins | sample TARA_Y100000385 | Tara Oceans TARA_Y100000385 (sample SAMEA2620980) | marine metagenome | biome: marine biome (ENVO:00000447); feature: surface water layer (ENVO:00002042); material: "saline water (ENVO:00002010), including plankton (ENVO:xxxxxxxx)" | depth 5 m
GATCGTCCGATAATAGCAGTCCTGCCCGGAAGCCGAAGACAAGAAGTAAGCAAGAAATTACCGATAATGCTCGAGGCGCTAAAGCCCTTTGCAGACTATCAGATTGTAATTGCTGGTGCGCCAAGCTTGGATGCGGCATTTTACGCGCCCTATAATAATGAGAATGTAAAGATGATATCCAATGAGACTTATCAGCTTCTCTCATGCTCATCTGCTGCGGTAGTGACTTCAGGTACAGCGACACTTGAAACTGCACTTTTCAAAGTACCTGAGGTGGTATGCTACAAAAGTTCTATGGTGTCTTATTCAATAGCCAAGCGTCTCGTGAAGGTAAAATACATCTCACTTGTAAATTTAATAATGGATAAGGAAGTTGTAATCGAGCTGATTCAGCATGATTGTAATCCAACGGCTATTCGTGCAGAGATCAAGAAATTACTTGATGATTCTGAATATCGAAATACGCTCGATAAAAACTATAATGATCTTGAAAAAACACTAGGCGGAGGCGGTGCGAGTAAAAAAGTAGCACAATCCTTGCTTAGTAAGATGTAATTAATGAATTGAGATCCAGTATAGGATGAAGTGGATAGTGACATGTGTTTTGATAATGTTCTTTTTTCTTGGGAATTCCCAAGTGATGAACATTGGCATTCTACACACGCACAAAGTCAAAAGTGTTCAATTTGATTACAACGAATCGTCCTATGAGATTATTGCTGATGGGGCTAATATAGGTCGCATAGAGTATGGAGGCTCAGCTCGGATTACCTTATCGAATGGCAAGCTACAGTTGAAAGTAAAGGATGAAATCATTGGCTCATATGCGAAAATTCATCTTAATGGTAGTGGAATTCTCAGTATTACATCGAAATCACCCTCAGTCCGTCAGCGTTCGCATCAGGATGCATTTACATTGACTGCAAAGAGTAATAGAATAACAATTGTGAATCGAGTAAGCCTAGAGAATTACCTTTCAGGAGTTATTGAGTCTGAGGCTGGTGGTGGTCGGCACCCGGAGTACTATAAGGTACAGGCGCTCATGAGTAGGACTTATGCTTTGAGGAACCGGAATAGGCACAAGGCAGATGGTTTCAGCTTATGTGATGGTGTGCATTGTCAAGCTTATCATAATAGATTGCGATTTACTCCTGAGATACGAACAGCAGTTAAGGCAACCAAAGGGGAGGTTCTTTGTAATCAAGTAGGTAAGCTAGTGGCGACCTACTTCTCTGCCAATTGCGGAGGGCAGGTTTGTGATGCCTCTCATGTTTGGAATAATTCAGTGGCACATGTCGAAACTTTCAAAGACACATTTTGCATCCACACTAAACAAGCAACTTGGACTAAGAAAGTTAGCCAGTACGCCTGGAAGAGCTTTTTAGTGAATAGATATGGATATCCAGTTGGTGATTCAGTGATGAATGCTCGAATCTATTCATTCGAGTCTGAGGATCGATCGGCTTTCTATATACACCCATCTCTGGGAATACCGATGCGGGACTTGCGATTTAAGTTTGGTTTAAAATCGGCGTTTTTCAATACGCGCCCATCAGGAGATCAAGTCCTGATATCTGGTCATGGCTTTGGTCATGGTGTCGGTTTATGTCAAGAGGGAGCCATGAGCATGGGGAATAAAGGATACAATTACAGACAAATTGCACTTTATTATTTCACAGGTGTTTCAATACGAAGTTACTCTGACCTTTAGAGCGTGTTCATTTCGCAGGCCGGACTAATTTGTTCGTACCATTGAGAGACGTCGTCATTTTCTTCTAATGTGAACCCGCACTCAGAACCTAGGATGTCATAGATTACGTCGGGACTACTCTTAAAAAAGAGCATTTCCATTCCTCTGTGACTAGTTACCCCAAGTTCAATTTCTTTTGGTTTTTTAGCGGTATAATATACCCAAGTCGATTTGTTGCCTCCGTTCCTAGTGCATTTTAGGTATTCGGTAGAGCCAAGGTCTGTGCTTTTATAGATAAAGACTTCTGGTATAGGTTCTATATCTGTATTCTCTTCTGTTTCCTGAGTTAAGTCGGAGTCATTTGGTGTCGACTCGCTTGCACAAGACGTGATTATAAGTGTAGAAATTAGTAAGAAATAGAACTTCATAGAAATGAGATTGGTTCCTATAAAACTACGAAAATACACGAGACATGAATGGTGTTCTAATCGTAGAAGATCACGAAGATATCTTCATCGTCCTTCTTGAAGTACTTCTTTTCTCGAGCGAATCGTTCTACTTCGGAACGATCGTTTAATTTATCGAGAGTTGATCGCGTTTCAAGTAATTGCTCTTCAATTTCTGCCTTAGAAGTCTCGAGTTGATCTAATTTGTTACTGTGTCTAATGAGCGTGAAGATATTATCCTCACTAAGAAATAAGGTGTATGCCAGGAAGATGACTGTTGCCAGAACAAATTTGTTACGCAGATATGAAAGCGCTTTTTTCACAATTCAAAGATAGGAGTTAGCAGTCGCTGATTAAGAATGATCTTAAGATGTTATTCAGGTTCTTTTGTTTAAAAAGCCAAATCAATGTATTATGCCCGCAATTAGCAATCCACCCATAATGAAAAGTAAGACTCCAACTAGCTTTTGAACACCATTAATCGTCGTTTTCCCAACTAGTTTTTTCCCAATGTATGTTCCGAGAAATGCAAAAATGATTCCGACGAGCAGTAAGGTTTTACCATCGCTTAATGCTTCGTATAGATCAAATTTTTTACCTGAGCTCAGTGTGATGAGACCAAGATAGATTGGGATCCGTGTGAAATCAATTGTGAGCGAAATGGCATTTGAGGTGCCAATGAATTGATTTTTATTCAATCCTGATTTGGATAAAAATGCAGATCGAAAGGCTCCTTGGTGACCACTAAGTCCACCAAAAAAACCACTCAGTATACCTCCTGCGGGTAAGTATTTGGGCTCAACGGTGATATCCTTGAATTTAGGCACAAGTTCGAACCAAGCAAAGAAAATCATTAGTCCACCTATAATAACATTCATATAAGTAATTACAAAGTCATAGTTTCCAATTGAATAACTGTGAATCGGTGAGAATTCGCTAAAGTGGGTGAGCAACCATCCTCCAATGGCTGCAGATAGCATTGCAGGGATTCCAAATCTGATATAAACGAAGCGGTCTATATCTTTACGGACTAGGAAGAATTTGAAAATGTTATTCGCAAGGTGAACGATGGCGGTGGCTCCGATAGCAACCGGTAGATCAAAAAAGATACTGAATACTGGAAGCATGATGGTTCCAAGACCAAAGCCCGAGAAGAAAGTTAATCCTGCCCCGAAGAGCACAGCAATTGCGATAATCACTAAATTCATAACATAAAAAAACACAAAAGAATCCAACCAATTGTATCGAAAACAGTATTTTTTGGGTCAAATTATATGACTATGATCGATTTTAGAAGTGATACTGTAACGAAACCAACGCAAGCGATGCGCGATGCTATGTTTACTGCGCCAGTTGGAGATGATGTTTTTCAAGATGATCCAACAATTAACGAGCTGGAAGCCTATGCAGCGGATATGTTTGGAATGGAGGCTTCTATTTATTGTGCGTCAGGCACACAGACAAATCAAATAGCTATTAATTTACATGTTCAACCTGGAGGAGAAGTGATCACTCATCAAGAAAGTCATATATATAAGTATGAAGGTGGTGGGATTGCTCGAAATTCAGGAGCTTCAGTGCGTTTACTTCAGGGTGATCGCGGAAGATTAAGTGTTGATTCGATTGAAAAATGGATTAATCCCGATGATATTCATCTACCCATTACTCAGTTGGTTTCGTTAGAAGACACTACGAATCGTGGGGGTGGGGCTATCTACGATTTTGAGGAAATAAAGAAAATCAGTGATTTTTGCCGTAAAAACAACTTGCCATTACATTTGGATGGTGCACGATTGATGAATGCTATGGCCGAGAATAATGTTGATTTAAAGACTTATGCTGCAGAGTTCGATTCTATATCACTTTGTTTGTCAAAAGGACTCGGTGCACCTGTTGGATCTTTACTTATTGGAAAGAAAGATTTCATCTACAAAGCCAGACGAGTTCGTAAGGTGTTCGGGGGTGGAATGCGCCAAGCAGGAATTATTGCAGCTGGCGGACTCTACGCTTTAAAAAACAATGTCACGAGACTAACTAAAGATCATTCTAATGCCAGAGCTTTAGAAGCTGCTTTTAATGAATTGGAATGGGTTATGGAGGTTCCAAAAGTCGATACGAACATTGTAGTTGTTATTCTCAAAGACGAGAGTAAAAGAGATGAAATTATTTCCGAGCTGGCGAATCAAGAAATCAAAGTAATGGCTTTTGGTCCAGGAATGATTCGACTTGTGACGCATTTGGATGTTTCGAAAGACGAGATCGACCAAACGATCACAACAATTCGTTCGTTAAGAGTTTAGATGAAGAGTATTCTTTCCATATCAATTTTAGTTCTCATAAGCCTCTTAACTTCATGTGGTTCTGAAGTGAACGAAGTGCGCGATATGAGCGATATTATTCCAACTGCGGATGGGGATTATTCTAGCGATACATCTGGCGTAAAACCAATCACGGATTCTTTGGTGTTTTTACAAGAACAATTCGAAGGGTTGGGAATTTCCTTTGATAGTATCACGAAAGTTTCGACAAGGGTAATTGCAGATCGATTTGGTCATACGGATGAGATTAAATATTCCCTAATCGGTGATGGACAGGCATTGAACATATATCGTTGGAATTATAAAGATTCCGCTCGGGTTACCAATGCTATGTTCAATTGGATCGATTGTTTTGGCGAGCGCTGTAAGTCGATAATGGTCGGAGAGAGCAAGAACCTTCAAAGCAATGCGTTTCATTTATATGCAAACGATGAGTGCATGATATTTTTAGAGTCGGATCATGCAATTAAAACAAGATCTGTTGAGAAGTACTTGGAGAGCGTCGATCCGAAGAAGGAATGGAATTATGTTCTCGAACAATCACGCAGTGGAAAAGTTCGTTGGTATCAATTCGAGGATAAAAAGAAAACCCCCATCAAATTAGAGAAATAATGTTTATTGTAAATAGAGGATATATTCTTGTGCGCGGCAAACAACCATTTGTTGATTGGGCAAATGCACAGCAGCCAGAGTTTGAAGTGACCGTTGATGGTGAACCAACGATATATCTAGTTGAGGAAGAATTCTATGATGAACAGTTATTAATAAAAGAAAACTTCAAACGAATTTTCTTTGCAGAACTTGACGCTGTCTCTGATGATGAATCATCATTTCCGGATATCAAACTTCAGGTATTCAACGATTGGTTCAATGTTGAGACTGGATCTACAGTCATGGACACTATGAAAGGCGGACTCAATCGAGAGTAAATTCAAGACCATTTATTTTTCAATTAAAACGGCGTTATAATAATTCGGATCAGTTGAAACGTCTTTAGTCGTCCAATCAGGTAGGTCAAACTTAACCCCTTCGCTTTCAACTTCTAGTTCGGCAAGTATCAGTCCTTCGTGGTTGCCTTGAAAAACATCAACCTCCCATGTTCGGCCGCAGTGTAAGATCTCAAATCGTTCTTTGCGAATGTGTTTGTCTGTGAACAAGTCAATCATTTCTTCCGCATCATTGACAGGGATTTCATATTCAAATTCAGTGCGTGTAACGCCTTCTGTTTTTCCCTTAATTGTCAGGTAGCCATTTGATCCTTTAATTCGAACTCGAACAGTACAATCAATTGAACTACTGAGATATCCCTGAACAATTAGTTCTGGGCTAGGCTTCGGGAGATCTTCCCATTTCTTATGATCAACGAGGAATTTGTATTCAATTTCTTTCATCCGCTAACACCTGTAAATCCATATTTTCCATTCTTCTTAAAGAGTAATAAAGATGATCGTAGGTCATGTTTACCATCTCTGATTCGAAATGTATACCTATAACCATCGCTCTTTTTTTCGACCTCAGCAATTTCAATTCTTTGAATGTCTAGCATATTGATATTTACCCATTTGTCTGTGATGAGGTCAATTCCTCCAAATAATTCATCTACAAATTAAACTTTGTTACCGCCTAAAAACTTAATCTGTTTTTTGCGGTATTTTTTGTCTAATTTCTTGATGATCTTGCCTTTCTTGTGAGACATCACTGCTTGAACGAATGAATTCGCGAAGTCAATTTGACTCTGCTCAATCTCTTGAGCATGAGTACTCGTGAGCATTAGCAAACCAATAAAAAGTAATGTGAGTCGTTTCATAGAACTAAGATAGTAATTTGATGGTGACGAAGGCTTGTTATCATTGCTTATATTCGTAGCGAAAAATGGAGTTGAAAATCATTCATAGAAAGGATTTGGATAATGAGCGATGGGACGCACTTGTCGCTAGCTCAAAGGAGGTTTCCTTTTTTTCGTATACATGGTACTTAGATGCAATCGCAGAAAACTGGTGTGTAATTTCGAATGATTCATATTCGATTGGGGTCGCCTTGCCATATACTGAACGCATGGGGCAGCAAATATTATACACTCCCATTTTTGTAAGTTATCTAGAGTTACTTGGAGATAAAGCATCCGCTGACTTTAATAAATGTCAAGAACTTATTCTGGCAAATTTTAAACATATAGAGGTGGAGTTTAAAGAATCAATTTTAGGTCCGAACTATGAGGTGTTTGTTTCTCAGTTATCTGATGGGACTGGTAAAAGAAAGTCGCAGGTGAATCGAATGCTGAACAAAGCAAGGCGTTTTGGCTTGGAAGTTAAGCATAGTTCAGACTGGAAATCGGTCTTTGAGATTATTCGATCTGAGTTGAATAATAAGTTTTCTGGTATGAGTTATACTTCTCTTAAGCGCTTAGCGGACATGTATCTTCAAGCAAATAATGAGGGACGTTTGCTCTCCTTTGAAGTTTCAAAGGATGGGGTTATTCAGGGAGGCGTGATTTGTTTTATTGATGAAGCGCAGATTTTTTATTCAAAGGGGGCTGTTCTTGAGGAAGCAAGGAATAATGGCGGAATGTATTTGGCGATTGATGCGGCAATTTCATCTGCTCGAGAAAAGGAGTTGCTCTTTGATTTCGGAGGATCGCGGGTTGAAGGTGTCCGGAGATTCAATCATAATTTTGGAGGTGAGGATTTCGAATATTATAGCTACAGAATTAATAATGGGCTATTTTGGTTTAAATGGCTGAGGGCTATTAAGAATAAATGGTTTAAAAAGTCTTAACTTAACTAGATTTCGCTGAAGTCCTTTTTACTACATTTGTTTATGCTTCTTCCAAAATCAAATACACCGCGGTGGATAGTGGTAGTGATAGATTTATTTCTATCCTTAGTAGCGCTGTTTTTTGCCTATGTCATTCGCTTTGATTTAAAAGCGGAAGCAGATGTGATCAAAGAGGAATGGGAGATCTTATCCAAATCGATTTTAGTATATGTCGGTGTCAAGTTTTTCGTCTTCTATTTGTTCAAAATTCATAAAGGATTAGTGCGACACACTTCAACGGAAGATTTACGCCGCATCTTTTTTGCTTCTATTACTAGTTCGCTATTATTCTTCATTCTCGGATTGATCCGATTCCACTTTATTGATGAGTATTATTTGTTTCCAACTTCGGTACTCCTGATCGAGTTTTTAGCATCCTTCATGTTGTTACTTGGATTACGTTTCTCGATTAAGTTATTGTATCTAGAGTCCATGAAGGTTAAGAGGTCTGAGGAACGCGTTTTAATTTATGGCGCCGGTATCTCAGGTTTGATTACAAAACGAACCATAGAGAAGGACCTTGCAAGCAAGGAGAAGATAGTTGGATTTCTAGATGACAACAAAAAACTCGCTGGTAATCGACTAGAAGGAAAGACGATCTTTCATACATCCAAACTGGAGAAAATGCTCCAAGAAGATGGTATTACTCGACTGATTATCGCCATTCAGGAACCTGATAACAACAATCGAAAGCGAATTGCAGAATTATGCATCGAATACAACGTTACAGTTGTAAAGGTACCAAGTACAAAGAGTTGGATTAACGGAGAATTTTCTTCGAAGCAACTTGCAAAGATTAAAATTGATGACCTTCTCGGTCGAAAACCAATCAACCTAGGTGAGGACAAGATTAAGAAGGAACTCAACAAGGAGGTGATACTCATTACTGGAGCCGCTGGCTCTATTGGTAGCGGTCTTGTCAGACAAATTGCAAAATATGGTCCGGCGAAAATCATTTTATTGGATCAGGCTGAGTCTCCACAATACGATCTTCAAAATGAATTGCGTTCAGATTTTCCAAATTTAGAGTTCGAAGTTGTTATAGGTGATATTCGTAGCTACGAGCGAATGAAGAACCTCTTAGCTACCTTTAAACCGAAATTCGTCTTTCACGCAGCAGCATACAAGCATGTTCCTTTGATGGAAAGTAATCCATCTGAAGCGGTACTCACGAATGTCTTAGGTACAAGGAATCTTGTGGATTTATCAGTTGAATTCGGGGTGTACAAATTCGTAATGATTTCAACGGATAAAGCAGTCAACCCGACAAATGTAATGGGAGCTTCCAAACGAATAGCGGAAGTATACGCACAGGCAAAGAATGATCTCGGTAAAACAAAATTTATTACCACTCGCTTTGGAAATGTACTTGGCTCGAATGGTTCAGTCATCCCGTTGTTCCAGCGACAAATTGCTAATGGAGGCCCACTAACGGTGACGGACGAAAGAGTGACTCGATTTTTCATGACGATTCCAGAGGCTTGTCAACTTGTGCTCGAAGCAGGTGTCATGGGAGACGGCGGGGAAATCTTTGTCTTCGACATGGGAGAATCGGTTAAGATCATCGATCTGGCGAAGAAGATGGTTAAGCTCAGTGGTCTAGAACTAGGGACAGACATCGAAATTAAAATCACAGGCCTCCGACCTGGAGAGAAACTATACGAAGAGTTATTGGCAAAAGATGAAAACACATTACCGACACATCATCCGCAAATTCTAAAGGCTACTGTGAGATCTGCTGACGATCAACATATAGTGATGATCAATGATCTGATTAAGCTCTTTAGGACACAGGATAACATGGAAATTGTGGCCAAAATGAAAGCAATCGTCCCAGAGTTTATAAGCAACAACTCTGACTTTGAAAAACTTGATAAACATGATTAAACCAGCTGAAATTTCCGTTCGATATTCTGATTTGGATGTTATGGGGCATGTGAACAATAGCGTTTACTTGACCTATTTTGAGATGGCTCGCGTCCATTATTTTGGTAACTTTCTGGGAAGAGACTGGGATTGGAAGAAGGATGGAATCATTCTCGTTAAAAACGAAATCGAATACTTGAAGCCGGTCTTTTTACATGATCGTCCGAAAATTGAAGTTTTTACTTCGCATATCGGTACCAAATCATTCGTTTTGGATTATAGAGTTACAGTAGGAGATAAGTTGTGCGCAACTGGAAGTTCTACATTGGTTGCGTTTGATAGTGGAAAGAACACTACCGTTGTGATCTCTGAAGGAATGAAAGCAATGCTTGTAAGCCTTAAAAAGGAACAATAATTGATTGATAATTATTAAATCTATTAGAATGAAATATATTCTTGCCCTGATAAACGTATGTGTAATAACTTCTCTATTTGCTCAACCTGGTATTCCTGATGTGAAGGAGAAAAACCTTTGCTACGAACGATATAATGCTGCTGGTGAAATAATACCTCCTAGTCAACGAAGATATGCAGAGTGGGAGTGTGGGAAGCTAGCAGGTGTAATTGATTGTAATGAAAAACTGACCTACGATCAAGATGCAGATATTATTTATTCAGGAAATTACGGAAGTCCATTCTCAGGGACTTGTGAGACCTGTCATATGACTGGAGTTTTAGAACGTCGAGTAACATTTGTAAATGGTAAACGACAAGGTAGAGACACTAGTTTCTATGCATCAGGGTGTACGAGAATTATTCAAAGCCATATTCAGGGCGTAGAAAGCGGTCAATGGCTTCATTACTATGATAGTACTGGGTTTTTAGCTTGGGAGAATAACTACCAACTAGGTGAGAAACATGGGAAACAAATTTACTTTAAGGATAAGAACGAAGAAGGTTATGGCGATACGACCTTGTGGGAAAACTACTCGGCAGGTAATCTTCATGGAATTAAGCGGACGTACTATTCGAAGTCGAGAATTAAAAACTTGGTGACCTACAAAAATGGTGTTCTAGACGGTCCATTTCAAATCCATAACCTGAAGGGAGCTATAATTCAAGATATCCTATACAAGGATGGAAAGAAGGACGAGGAGGCAAAGTATTATTACGATGATGGAACTTTACTAAAGACGGAGCATTACGATATGGGGGTGAAAAATGGTGAGTTTACCACCTTCTTCTATGAAGGTGATATCCAAGTGAAAGAGAGTTACAAAAAGGGTGTCAAAGTTGGTTGGTTCCAGGAGTATTATCCGAACAAGATCACCAAACAAAAGATTTTATACGATAAGAAAGGGATTCGTATTGAAGAACATCGTTATGATGAGCAAGGGCGTGAAACTTATGCATTTGGTACTCCTGACAATGGTGGAGCTGAAGATGATGAGGTTCCTGGAGGAAGAAAAGAATCAAAAGCAGAGAAAAAGGCACGTAAGAAGAGAGAGAAGGCAGCTAAGAAAGCAGCGAAAGCTGCAGCAAAGGCTGCAAAGAAAGCGGCTAAAGAAAACGGTGGTGAGTAGCCAAGTATTTTAGTAATTTCTTTTCGTATTAGCTCGTTGTCGCACATGATTATTTTGCAGATCAGAACCAATCATTGTCGCTATAGATATCCTTTTACATCATAAACGATATAACCAACGATTTCTTTAAACAACTTATTCCAAGTTGTAAAGTTATCGACATTAGGAATGATGTTTTGATCCCAGTGATAGTCGCCAGTCTGATTTGAATATAAATCAGTTGAGAATGATTCGCATTTGATTCCAGCACTTGCAAAACATGCAAGAGCACGACGCATATGAATACCTGATGTAATTAAGATATAGCTTTTAATCTCCTTATGCTTTTTCAAAACTTTTACGGTTTCCACCGCATTTTCATAGGTATTGATTGAGCTTTCTTCGGTTAGTATATCTTCTTCGGGTATTCCCCAAGAAACTAAGAGCTCTTTGACCTGTTTAGCCTCGTGTAAGCCACGCTCAGAGACATAACCAGAATCCCCGGTGATAAGCAATTTTTTTGCTTTTCCAGTTTTATAGAGTGTCACAGC
>TARA_Y100000385_G_scaffold54320_2_pt1 | contig 11237 bp, 6 predicted proteins | sample TARA_Y100000385 | Tara Oceans TARA_Y100000385 (sample SAMEA2620980) | marine metagenome | biome: marine biome (ENVO:00000447); feature: surface water layer (ENVO:00002042); material: "saline water (ENVO:00002010), including plankton (ENVO:xxxxxxxx)" | depth 5 m
TAGAATGTATTTTAGCTGTTTTAACAGTTTTTACTATTCTGCCTGCAATCTTGTAAGGATCAGCATTTGATGCTGGCCTCCTATCTTCCAACCAACCTTTCCAACCTTGTTCTACTGTAATAATTGGTATTCTGATGGAAGCTCCTCTATCTGAAACACCATAGCTAAAGTCATTTATTGAAGCCGTTTCGTGAAGCCCAGTCAACCTTTGATCATTATACTCACCATAAACATCAATATGCTCTTTAGTAACCGATCTGAATGATTCACAAATTTTTTCGTAAATTTCCTGAGAACCACATTCTCTTAAAGTAGAATTAGAAAAATTAGCGTGCATACCGGATCCATTCCAATCTCCTTTAATTGGTTTTGGATGATACTCAATATAATACCCATACTCTTCCGTCAATCTATCTAGTAAGTATCTTGCTATCCAAAGTTCATCTCCAGCTTTTTTTGCTCCTTTAGCAAATAATTGAAACTCCCATTGTCCACACGCAACCTCTTGATTGATACCTTCAAAATTTAGCCCTGCTTCAATACATAAATCAGCATGTTCTTCTACAAATGATCTCCCATGAGTATTCTTTCCTCCAACCGAACAATAATATAGGCCTTGTGGGCCTGGGTATCCTCCTAACGGAAATCCTAAAGGAAGTTGAGTGTCAACATCAAAAATAAAATATTCTTGTTCAAAACCAAACCAAAAATCATTATCATTATCATCTATTTGAGATCTACCGTTTGACTCATGTGGAGTACCATCAGCATTTAACACCTCTGTCATAACTAAAAACCCATTTATTCTTTGCGGATCAGGATAAATTGCGACTGGTTTTAACAAACAATCTGATGACCTACCTTCTGCTTGCTTTGTAGAGCTACCATCAAAAGCCCAAACAGGACAATCTTCTAACTTTCCATTAAAATCTTCCAAAACTTTAGTTTTACTTCTCATGTTTTGGGTTGGATGGTAACCATCTAGCCAAATGTATTCTAATTTTGATTTCATAGATAATATTTATTGATTAGTCATTAGTTTTGAGCAAATATAAATTAAAATGAGAAAATTTTTGGAAGAAATAAAGAGGGTTGATATAATGATTTATCAACAATTTGTTAAATGTAATTAAAACAAGAAGAACATAAACACAATATAAAAAATCAAAAGAAGCATCCCTTCTGTTCTTGAGATTTGTTTCCTTGAAAAAACATAAATAAATAAACCAAGAACTACTACAGATGTCATCATCCATAGGTAATCAACAAACAGATTCTCATTCATCATTTCTATTGGATGAATAATCGATGTAATCCCTAATACGGCTAAAACATTAAAAATATTGGAACCGATTAAATTTCCAATTGCTAAATTAGATTCTTTTCTAAATGCAGCAACTAATGAAGTAGCAAGTTCTGGTAATGATGTTCCAATTGCAACCAAACTTACAGATACAATCCTATCATCCCATTCAAATAATCTTGCAATACTTTGAACTCCATTTACCAAGAATTCGGAACCATACATAAGTAGAATTATTCCTACAAGCATATATAAAATAGATTGGACTAAAGGTGTTTTTCTCGCTTGCTCATATTTCTCCTTATCTTCATCAGAAAGTTGTGTGTGTTCTTCTCTTGATCTCTTTATCAAAAACAAAGTAAAAACAATGAGTAGCAAAACAAAAAAAATTCCAGTAATCAAATTGATTTCTCCAAATAAGTACAAGACAAATCCAAACAAGATAAAAGCAAGAAACATTACCGGGAAGTTTATTTTTATAGTTTTTTTAGTAATATTTATCCTAAATACAATTGCAGTAAGTCCTAATACCAAAGTAATATTTGCTATATTAGAACCAATTACATTTCCGAAAGTAATATCAGTTAGACCATTTAAAGCAGATTTTATACTTACAAATAATTCTGGAGAAGATGTTACAAAAGAGACCACGGTCATACCAACAACAAGTGTTGAAATTCTCATCCTAAGAGCTAAAGCAACAGAGCTTCTCACTAAAAGCTCTCCTCCAAAAAACAACATTATAAAACTTACAAGAAATAATATATTATCCATTTACTTCTTTATCAAAATTGTCTTTAATATCTTTAGTACTATCTTTTATCTCTCTTTTTATTTCGTTGGAAGCGTCTTTAACTTCTCTCATCATTTTACCTAAACCTTTAGCAATTTCTGGTATTTTTTTTGAACCAAACAACATAACTACAAAAAGTATAACAAAGAAAATTTCAGAAGCTCCAATAAATAATAACATAATGCAAAAATAAAAAAAGCCCTCTCAATGAAAGGGCTTTTGTATTAGAATTTTAAAAAGATTATTTATTCTTAATCTCTCTTCTTTTAATTGTGTCGACCATTATAGGAGACGCAACAAATAATGAAGAATATGTTCCAACAATAACTCCAACCATTAAGGCAAACATAAATCCTTTAATTACCTCACCTCCAAAAAGGAAGATAACAAGTAACACAAAGAATGTAGTTAAGGATGTGTTAATAGTTCTACTTAATGTTGAGTTTAATGATTGGTTAATAAACTCATGTACTTCTTTCTTTTTATAGTTGATCATATACTCTCTTACTCTGTCAAATACAACAACAGTATCATTTAATGAATAACCAATAATAGTCAGAATTGCAGCAATAAACGCTTGATCAATTTCTAATGAAAAAGGTAATATCCCATACAAGACTGAGAATACAGAAAGTACAATAAGCACATCATGAAAGACAGCAATAACCGCACCTAAACTAAATTGCCATTTCTTAAATCTCACTAAAATATATAAGAAAATTACTAATAGTGAGAAAATGATTGAACCCCAAGCGGAAGATCTAATATCATCAGCAATGGTAGAAGCAACTTTCTGATAGCTAACTATATTTTTATCTGTAAAATCACCACCTAATCCATTAAGTAATGTAGCTGTAACAATACTATCTGCATTTTTATCATCACTATCTATCATGTACTTTGTCGTAATTTTAACTGCATCTATAGCAACGTTGTTCTGATTTAGTGAGTCTTTTTCTGTTAGATCGTTAAATTTAGATACCTGTATAGATTGAACACTTCCATCTTCATTTACAAATACTTTGGATAATGATTCTTTAATATCTTCATTAGTAATAGTCTCATTTGGCATATTCACAATATAGGTTCTTCCTCCAGAAAAGTCAATTCCATAATCCAACCCTTTTGTAGACAATGAATATCCTCCAAATAAAATTACAATTGCAGATAATACATAAAACACTCTTCTTTTACCTATAAAATCAATATTCAGGTTTTTGAATGCACCCTTAGTTAATCTTGTAGAAAATGAAATAGATTTTCCTTTATGTAATCTTGCAGAGATAACTAATCTTGTAATGAAAATTGCACAGAACAATGAAGTTAGGATACCTATTATTAAAGTAGTAGCAAACCCTTTAATTGGACCAGAACCAAATATATATAGAATTATACCTGTTAAGAGAGTAGTGACATTGGCATCAATAATAGAAGTATAAGCAGATTTATAACCATCTTCAATTGCTAATCGGACTCCTTTGCCATTTGTTAGTTCCTCTCGAATTCTTTCGTAAATAAGTACATTTGCATCAACCGACATACCTATAGTCAGAACAATACCAGCAATTCCTGGTAAAGTAAGCACCATTCCTGTAGAGGCTAATACACCAAAGATAAAGAATAGATTTGATATTAAAGCCACATTAGATACAATTCCAGCTCCGTAATAATAAAATATCATATAAAGAAATACGATAAATAATGCAATCATAAAAGAGCTCATACTTGCATCAATGGAAGCCTGACCCAATGAAGGTCCTACAACTGATTGTTGTAGAATATTAAGTTTCGATTTCAACTTACCAGAACCCAAAATATTTGCTAAATCATTTGCTTCACTAGAAGAAAATGATCCAGATATCACAGAACTACCTCCCTTAATTTGAGTGTTAATTACAGGACAAGACCTGATAGTTCCATCTAAGACAATAGCAACATGATTATCAATATTTTGTAATGTGATTTTACTCCATTTTTGAGCAGCAGCAGGCTGCATCGTCATACTAACCTCCCACTGACCATTTTGAATACTTGCGCTGGAATTAGATATAATATCTCCGTTCAAGACAGAACCATCTTCATTTTCATCCTCATATATAGGAGAAGTTTTCAAAGCATAAACTTGTAAAGTTTTTCTTGTTTTATCTGAAGCTAAATATCCATAAGCAAATTTTATATTCTGATTAAGAAGTAATTTTTCTAACTTATTAAATAATTCCTTTAAATCTTCTTGATTATTCGTATTAGAATATCCTATGACAGGTCCAAAAGAACCTTCGTCATTTCTCTGAAATAAATTATTACTCATCTCAACTATTGCAGTCCACTCCTTCATTATTATAGAATCTGATTCAGACATATCTCTAAATCTGAGTGAGTTTTGAGTTATATCAAAAACCTCATCTAGTTTGTAGGCCTCCCAAAATTCTAGTTTTGCAGGATCTGTTAAAATAGAGTTAACACGTTTAACATCTTTAGCTCCAGGTAGCTCAACAATAAACCTCCCAGATATTGAAGTTGTAAGAATATTTGGCCGAATATTTGCAAATCTCTCTGACCTTTCTTTTAGAGTTGTAAATGTTGTAGATATTATACCATCTATTTCCTTTCTTAGATATTTTACAACTTCTTCATTAGTTAATCCATTTACCTCCTTAAATTCTGATCCAAAAATATCTGACAAATCATTCCTTGCTTCTAATTCATTACCATACTCATCTTGGACTAAATCTAAATAATCTACAGAACTAGATTTCATTGCCATATCAGCTAAATCTAACCTTGATAGAAAAATTTCATAACGATTTGACCCTTCATATGCCCAATTAACTAATACATCTCTAATATCTACTTCTAAGGTTACGCTAATACCTCCTTTCAAATCTAATCCTAAATTAATCTGTTTATCTAAACATTCTTGATATGTATAGTTCTTAAATAATAAATTATAAACTCCTTGAGTTTCTTTAGTTAATTGGTTAACAGAAATAGAATCAATGAAGTATGATTCAAGTTTACTTATTTCGAGGGTCTTATTACTAGCGTAATCATTTTTAATGTTATCTTTCTCTTGTTTTACTAAACTGTCTACTATGGTAGAATCATAATCTATATTGTTGAAACTAAAGATCTCAGAATTATTAAGTCTAATTGTATCTTGTTTAGTTGATAACTCAAACTCTATAAGAGTATCCTGAAATTTATAATAAACAGAAGAGTCTAATTGAAATACTATCTGTTTAGTTGTATCAGTTATTTCAAGAGAATTAATAAACTTTTGGTTAATCTTTTCTTTTCTTAACTCATTGGCAACATATTCTTCAGTAATTTTTGAGAGGGTAGCATTTTTATTTATTTCAAGTTGAGTTTCAGCATATTCAATCTTTTCCTCATTAATACTATTCACTTTCCAAGTAAATGAGAGATGGTAAATACACACAAGAGCAAAAACAATTGTCAAAAATAATATTGGGGTTCTACTTTTCATGATTTATTTTTCAAAATTTTTAGAACCGCAAATATAAACTTTCATATCATATTACACAAAAACTGAAACAATCATTTTTTCATCAGTTTTCTGATGAAAATTTTATAAGTTTGTATTCAAATTTATTCCTGCATGAAAAACAAGTTTTTATTCATTCTATTATCACTAATTTTTTACACAATTTCTTTCTCTCAAATTAATTTTACTAGAGATACTACTGTAAGTGTTTTTGAAAATTCTACGCAATTAAAACACGCTTGGAATGGTGGAGTAAATTCTGCTCAGTTTTCTGAAATTGATTTAGATTTGGATGGAACAAATGACCTAATTATTTTTGACAGATCCGGAAATAGGATATCTCCTTACTTAAATGTTAATGGAAATTTCGTCTTTTCTCCTGAATATAGAAGCTCTTTTCCAAAGATAAAAAGTTGGATACTTTTAAAAGATTATAATTGTGATGGTAAAAATGATATATTTACCTACTCTACAGCAGGAATAGCGGTATATCTAAATAATTCTACAACTTCTCTATCCTTTGTTCTTATGGATTCTCTACTCACTTACCCTAGTAGCGCACCTGTTGATCCTAATATTTATGTGAGTCCAATGGATTTACCAGCTATTTCTGATATTGATAACGATGGAGATTTAGACATATTAACATTTGAAATTAATGGTGGATTTGTACATTATTTTAAGAATGAATCTATAGAAAATCATGGAAATTGTGATTATCTGGAATATTCTCATAATAATGGTTGTTGGGGAAACTTTTATGAAGGATTAAATACGTATATTTTAGATTGCTTTAACTGTTTATGTCCTCCTATTACAATTGGTTCCTCCAGTAGATATGGAAAACACGTTGGATCTACACTGATTGCAATGGATGTAGATGGTGATATGGATAAAGATTTAATATTAGGGGATGTAAGTTATACTAATTTAAATTTACTGATAAACGGAGGAACTCCACAAAGTGCTCATATCATTATGGTTGACACAGCTTTCCCTCAAAATATTACGAATACAATTCCTGCAGATATTCATATTTTTCCTTCTGCTTTTTATATTGACGCTACCCATGACGGAACAAAAGACTTGATAGTTACAACAAATATGCAAAACAACTCTGCAAATAAAGAAAGTTGTTGGATTTACGAAAATTCGGGAACTAATTTAACTCCTAATTTTAATTTTATACAGAAAGACTTTTTACAAGGAAGTGGTGTTGATTTAGGTGAAAATGCACACCCTACTTTTTATGATGAAAATGGAGATGGACTACTCGATTTATTTGTTGGAAATTACGGATATCATTCATCTACAGGAACTCCAATTTCAAAAATTGCTTTTTATAAAAATACAGGAACAATACAAAATCCTGAATTTACCTTAATTTCTGATGACTTTTTAGGTCTTTCTACTATTCCTCTAAATACTATTCTAAATAGACCTGCACTTAATCTACATCCTACTTTTGGTGATTTGAATGGAGATTTTATAGACGACCTAATAATTGGTGATGCGGATGGGAAGATCCATCTATTTACTGGAGATGGAACTACGTTTAACATAAATATTCCAAACTTTGATTCTATTGATGTTGGTTATTTTGCCTCTCCACAAATTATTGATGTGAACAGAGATGGACTTAATGATTTAATTATCGGATCAAAAAGCGGACAAATTTCTTACTTTGAAAATAAAGGAACTCAAACAAATCCTGATTTTAGTGTCGAATATATAAAATGGGGGGGTATTGATGTGGACTCATTATATACAAGTAATGGTTTTAGTTCTCCAGAACTTATTAAGATAAATGGTGAATACCACCTATTTATTGGTTCTTATACAGGAAAAACTTATTTGTATAATAATATTGATGGAAACATAAATGGAATATTTAGTGAGTTAAATACAATAAACAATAATGTTTGGGAAGGAGGAAAAAATTCAGTTGCAGTATCCGATATTAATAATGATAGCCTGATGGATATAATAATTGGGAACCAATCTGGAGGACTTGCATTTTTCAAGGGAGATACAACTACAACTACTCAGATTGAAGAAATCAGAGAGTATTTTAATGTTTATCCTAATCCATCATCACACACAATATATGTAAAGAATAAAAAGCAAGAGGAAATTTTTATTTATAATAGTTTAGGAGAATTGATTTTCAACACAAAGGACGAATATATTAATGTTGAAGAATTTCCTGTTGGAATTTACGTTATAAAGAAAGGAAAGGAAACTTCCCAATTTATTAAGAAATAATTTTACTCTAACAATCTGTTTGTAGCTTTTACTCCTTCAGCAGATTCTTTTAATTTGTCCATTTCCGAGTCATTTAAATCTAACTCTACTATTTTCTCAATTCCATTTCTTCCCAAGACGACTGGAACACCAATACATAAATCCTCCAAACCATATTCTCCTTCTAAAAGAGCAGAACATGGAAACATTTTCTTTTGATCACAAGCAATAGATTGCACTAATGAAGAAACTGCAGCTCCGGGAGCATACCAAGCAGACGTCCCTAACATTCCTGTTAATGTAGCTCCACCTACTTTAGTTGCTTCTAAAACCTCTGACAATCTCTCTTCTGAAAGAAATTCTGAAACTCTTACAGAATTTCTACTTGCTAATCTTGTTAAAGGCAACATTCCTTTATCAGAATGACCACCAACAACCATACCATCAACATCAGAAGAAGGACAATCTAATGCCTCTGCTAATCTGTATTTAAATCTTGCAGAATCCAAAGCTCCACCCATTCCAATAATTCTATGTTTTGGCAAATCTGTGGTTTTATGAACCAAGTAAGTCATGGTATCCATAGGATTACTCACAATAATCAAAATGACATTTGGAGAATGTTTAATTAAGTTTTCAGAAACAGTTTTTACAATACCAGCATTTATTCCAATTAATTCTTCTCTCGTCATTCCTGGTTTTCTTGGAATTCCTGAAGTAATAACTGCAATATCACTTCCGGAAGTTTTAGAATAATCATTTGTAGTTCCAACTATTTTTGTGTCAAATCCATTTAACGATGCAGTTTGCATCAAATCCATAGCTTTTCCCTCAGCAAAATTTTCTTTTATATCTAGTAAAACAACTTCAGAAGCAAAGTTCTTTATTGCAGTATATTCTGCACAACTTGCTCCTACCGCTCCTGCTCCTACTACTGTTACTTTCATTTTTTTGTTTTTGTTTTAAAATAGGTGTATTTAATTTTATGCATCAATATTAGCATACTTAGCGTTCGCTTCAATAAATGCTCTTCTTGGTGGAACTTCATCTCCCATCAACATAGAGAATACTCTGTCTGCCTCAGCAGCACTATCAATTGTAACTTGTTTTAAAGTTCTTTGTTCGGGGTTTAATGTAGTATCCCAAAGTTGAATTGCATTCATCTCACCAAGACCCTTATACCTCTGAATACCTACATTTACGTCCTTTCCTCCTTTCATTTCTTCCATCAAAGAATCTCTTTCTTCATCACTCCAGCAATATCGTTGGTCTTTTCCTTTTTTAAGTAAATAAAGTGGAGGAGTAGCAATATATACATATCCCTTTTCTATTAGTTCGTACATATAACGGAAAAAGAAAGTAAGTATTAAAGTTGCTATATGACTACCATCAATATCAGCATCCGTCATGATTACTACTTTATGATATCTCAATTTCTCCATATTTAAAGCTCTTTCATCTTCTTCCGTTCCAACTGACACTCCTAAAGCAGTGTACATGTTTTTGATTTCCTCATTTTCAAAAACTTTATGTTGCATTGCCTTCTCAACATTTAAGATTTTACCTCTAAGTGGAAGAATTGCTTGAAAATGTCTGTCTCTTCCTTGTTTTGCTGTTCCACCTGCAGAATCACCCTCTACTAAAAATATTTCACATTTTTCTGGATCTCTTTCCGAGCAATCTGACAACTTACCAGGAAGTCCAGAACCAGTCATCACACTCTTCCTTTGTACCATTTCTCTTGCTTTTCTGGCGGCATTTCTAGCAGTTGCTGCTAAAATTACTTTTTGTACAATAATTTGTGCTTGAGCAGGGTTTTCTTCTAGATAAAAAGTCAACATATCACTTACAGATTGAGAAACTGCAGTAGTAACTTCTTTATTTCCTAATTTTGTTTTTGTTTGTCCTTCAAACTGAGGTTCCATAACTTTTACAGAAATAACAGCTGTTAAACCTTCTCTAAAATCATCTCCAGAAATTTCAAATTTTACTTTCTTTAGTAACCCTGAGTTATCGGCATATTTCTTTAAAGTTCTGGTAAGTCCTCTCCTAAAACCAGAAAGATGTGTGCCTCCCTCATGGGTATTGATATTATTTACATAGGAATGTACATTTTCGGTATATGAATTATTGTATACCATTGCAACCTCAACAGGAACTCCATCTTTTTCACCATCAATATATATTACATCATTTAAAATAGATTCCCTTGTACCATCCAAAAACTTAACAAATTCTTTTAACCCTCCCTCTGAATAAAACTCTTCTTTTACAAAATTATCTTCTTCATCACTTCTTCTTTTATCTGTAATAGAAAGATTAATTCCTTTATTTAAAAACGCAAGTTCTCTTAATCTTGCGGCTAAAATATCAAAATGATAAACTGCGTCAATAAATATAGTTTTATCTGGAGTAAAGGTGACGAAAGTACCTGTTTTATCGGTGGTTCCAATTTCTCTTACATTATACTGTGGAATACCTATTTTATATTCTTGCTCAAAAACTTTTCCTTCCCTATGAACTTCAACTCTTAAATCAGAAGAAAGTGCGTTTACACAAGAAACACCAACTCCGTGAAGTCCTCCAGAAACCTTATAGGAACCTTTATCAAATTTACCTCCAGCATGCAAGACAGTCATTACAACCTCTAATGCAGACTTCCCTTCTTTTTCGTGCATACCTGTCGGAATACCTCTTCCGTTATCAGTAACTGTAATTGAATTATCCTCATTGATAAATACATCAATGTGAGAACAATGTCCCGCAAGAGCCTCATCAATAGAATTATCTACCACCTCATACACCAAGTGGTGTAATCCTTTCTGACCAATATCACCAATATACATGGCTGGTCTTTTTCTCACAGCTTCTAAACCTTCAAGTACCTGAATATTATCAGCACTGTAGTCCTGATTTTTATTTTCTTCACTCATATTTTAATGTAATTTTTATCTTATTTTAAAGTCATACAAATATACTAAAACAGTATGTTAAATAGAGTGATTTTTTACAAGAAAATGACCTTAAGTTTATTAACAAAAGTTAATAACTTTTCCTAGAAGGAATAACTCAAACCAAACCAAGCGTTTCTACCTATTTCTTGGTATCCTTCCCACATATCTTGCTTAGAGTTAAAAATATTGTTAATTCTTAAATATGCTGAGATGGATTTTGTGTAATTATAATCAATAGAAATATTAGCATGAAGTTGATGACTTAAGTCAAAAATATCATTATAATTAATATGATAATTTTGCAATGAATCTTGCAACCCTCCAACTGATTTTCTTTTTCCTAAGTACGAGACAGAAGTATTCATCTTTATCTTTTCGTCTAAGTTTAAAGATACTCCTAAATTTCCATTAATATTTTCTTTATTAGAAACAACTGTA
>TARA_Y100000385_G_scaffold291354_1_pt1 | contig 11232 bp, 9 predicted proteins | sample TARA_Y100000385 | Tara Oceans TARA_Y100000385 (sample SAMEA2620980) | marine metagenome | biome: marine biome (ENVO:00000447); feature: surface water layer (ENVO:00002042); material: "saline water (ENVO:00002010), including plankton (ENVO:xxxxxxxx)" | depth 5 m
AAGCTGCAATACATAATCTTAGTGGTCAAGATAAATTAGAAGAGTACGATTTGCTTAAACTTTATATATATCAATCCCAGAAATTGAATGACTTGCTTAATGAAGAAAATAATATTTTAAAATCGGACCTTGATTCAAATAGGGTGTTAGTTGATATTATTTCAAAAACTCTAATCCATAAAGAAAAACAACATGCTGAAGTTTTAAAATTGATGTTTAGACAAAAACTAATACGAAATGATTGGCTAATGCTGTTTTCGTCAGAATCCTTTCATAAAGCATGGTTGAAATACAAATATGTTCAACAACTTCAAAATTTTTCCACTAAAGAAAAAGAACAATATCAGAATCTGAAAAAACTACATCAAGACATTCAACAGAAAATCAACGAACAACTCATTAATATAAAACATAATAAAAACAACTTAGAACTTCTTCTTCTCAACCTTAAAGAAGAAGAGGGTAAACTCTCTGTTCTAATAAAAAATCTTAGGCAACAAAAGAAAACGACGGAGCAAAAACTAAGAAGAAAAGAGCTCAATAAAAAGAACACTTCTCAAAAGATCCAAAATGAAAGAAAAAGACAATTTTCACTTAACTCGGTTGATTCAGACAAAGTTGTAGATGATGAAGCTCTTAAAAACCTATCCTTTTCATCTAAAAAACAAAACCTTCCTTGGCCAGTAGAATACGGCTTTGTAATAGAGCAGTTTGGGAAAAAGCCTCATGCTATTGTTCCGAATGTATGGATAGAAAATAATGGCATTGGCATAATGACACAACCAGGAGAAAATGTGAAGGCTATACACAAGGGAATAGTGAAAGAAACACCTGTAATTAACAATGAAGGGCAAATGATAATCTTGGAGCATGGTGACTATCTCACATCATACTTTACTTTAGCAACTATATTTGTAAGCAAAGGAGATCAAGTAAGTGAGGGACAAGTCATAGGTACTATTTCAAAATCTAGAACAAAACCATCCTTACTTCATTTTGAAATCTGGAAAGGATATGAAAAACTTAACCCTGAAAACTGGTTAGAGAAAAAAAGAAACACTTATGGCAGATGATTGGAAAGTAGGAAAAAAAGGCAAAAAAGGACTTAAGAAAAAAGATGAGAAGGCCGTCTTAGTAGGAATTGTCAGGCAAGATCAGACATTAGAACAAATAGAAGAGTATCTAGATGAGCTAGAGTTTTTGGCCCTAACCGCTGGGGCAAATACAATAAAAAGATATATCCAGAAAATGAGCGGAGGACCAAGTTCTAAGACATTTATAGGTCAAGGAAAAGCAGATGAAATAGAGGATTTTATAAAAGAGAATGATATTGATATGGTCATATTTGATGATGACCTCACAGGAAAACAAACGAATATTCTTGAAAAGCAATTTGAAAGAAAAATCATTGATCGCAGTACTTTAATCCTTGATATTTTTGCAAATAGAGCGCAAACTGCACAAGCAAAAACTCAAGTAGAGTTAGCCCAACTAAAATATCTATTGCCAAGATTAAGAGGGCTATGGACGCACCTTGAAAGACAGCGAGGTGGAATTGGGATGAGAGGACCAGGAGAACAAGAGATAGAAACAGATAGGCGAATTGTAAGAGACAAAATCAGTCTACTTCGTAAAAAATTGGACAAAATCGACCTCCAAAGCCAAACGCAGAGAAAGAATAGAGGTGAGTTAATTAGGGTAGCATTGGTAGGATATACCAACGCAGGAAAATCAACACTGATGAATACTCTGAGTAAGTCTCAAGTTTTTGCAGAGAATAAACTTTTTGCCACTTTAGATACTACCGTACGTAAAGTAGTCTTCGAGAATATGCCATTTCTACTTTCGGATACTGTTGGATTCATCAGGAAACTACCGCACCATCTAATTGAAAGCTTTAAATCCACTTTAGATGAAGTGAGAGAAAGTGATATACTTCTTCATGTCGTTGATATTTCACATCACCAATATGAAGATCATATAAATACTGTGATGCAGACCTTAAAAGATCTAGAAGCTCATGATAAGCCCACCATACTAGTATTAAATAAAGTAGATTTATTTGAAAAAAGACAATTTGACGAATTGCTTGAAGAAGAAATAAAAACGGACTTAAGGGGAGAAATGAAAGAAAAGCTGATGAATCAGTATGACTGTGAAGTTATTATGATTTCAGCTTTGAAAAAAGAGAATATGGAAGCTTTTAGAGCTTTGGTAAAAGAAAAAATAATAGCAGCCTATCAAAAAAGGTATCCTTATCGAACTATGCAGTATTATTAGATGCCAATTTCACAAAATGGCTTTTAATGCTTTTTCTAAGTGCTTCATATTTTCTGATGACATAGAATGAAGTGGAAGTCTAACCTCATTACTACAAAATCCAAGAATCTGCATTGCAGATTTTATACCCACAGGATTACCTTCAATATATAACCACTTATGTAGGTCATAAATGTGATTATTAATTCTTCTCGACTCCACATAGTCCTCTGACAAAGCGGCTTTTATCAATTTTGAGAACTCAGAGGGTAATGCATTCCCAATAACGGATATTACTCCTTCTCCACCTACTGAAATCATTGGTATCACAATCTCATCATCACCTGAGACGACAAAAAAGTGGTCAGGTTTATTCTTGACTATTCTAGTTGTTTGTATTAGATCACCCGTGGCTTCTTTGATACCAATAAATTTTTCACTAGCATTCGCCAATCTCACTGTTGTATTCCAAGTGATATTAGATTGAGTTCTTCCTGGCACATTATATATAATAATAGGTACAGGAGATACCTCTTCCATTGCCATATAGTGCATAAAGATTCCCTCTTGAGTCGGTTTTACATATCCGGGACTAGAAGAAAGAATCGCATCGATTCCATCAAAATTGTATTCACTTATTCTTTTTGAAAGCTCTCTTGTATTGTTACCAGTAAAGTTTCCAGCAACAATTGGAAGCCTCTTTCTATTCACTCCTATAGTGAAATCTAAGATTTCTTTAGCCTCATGATTGTTCAAAGTAGCCGTTTCACCTGTAGACCCAAGCATCACTAAATAATCTGCACCACCTGCAATGACGTGATTAATTATTTTTTCTAAGCCATCAAAATCAACATTTCCATTTTTGAAAGGCGTAATCAGAGCCACACCTGTACCGATGAATCTTCTATCTCCCACTATGAAAATTTAAATTTTTAGAACTATTTAGTTTTGAATCGGCCCATACTATTGTATTTCTTCAACCGAGTATCTATTCGTTTTTTAACAGTTACCTCGGAAAGTTCAGCAATGTCTTTCTTGATTTGCTTTTTCAGAAGTTTGGCCATTTTTTCGGGGTTCGAATGTGCACCGCCATTTGGTTCAGAGATAACTCCATCTATTAATCCAAAACCCAACATATCTTCAGATGTCAATTTTAATTGCTCTGCAGCTTCAGCTTTATGATCCCAATTTCTCCATAATATAGATGAGCATGACTCAGGAGAAATCACTGAATACCAGGTAAATTCTAACATATAAACCCTATCACCTAGACCTATTCCAATAGCTCCTCCAGAAGCACCTTCTCCTATGATATAACATATGATAGGCACTTTAAGCTGTGCCATTTCTACGAGGTTTCTAGCAATTGCCTCAGCTTGTCCTCTTTCTTCAGCTTCAATACCAGGAAATGCTCCGGGAGTATCAATCAGACAGATCACAGGCAAATCAAATTTCTCGGCTAACTTCATAAGTCTTAAGGCTTTTCGATACCCTTCAGGATTAGCCATGCCAAAATTTCGATACTGCCTCATCTTGGTATTCACTCCTTTCTGATGCCCTAAAATGACAACAGATTGCCCATCTATTTTCCCTAAACCGCCAACAATAGCTTTATCATCACCAAAATATCTATCACCATGAATTTCTGTGAAAGATTTACATATTTGATTAATGTAGTAGAGCGTATATGGTCTTTCAGGATGTCGAGATAGTTGGACTTTTTGCCACCCATTAAGGCCAGCATATATTTCTTTTCTTTTATTGCGGATTTTAGACTCAATCTCACTAATCTTGTCTTGGACATCTATCTCGCCTTGATCGGCGACATCCATTATTTTCTCTAGCTGTCCGTAGAGTTTCTCAATAGGTTCTTCAAATTCTAAAAATACCATAGCCTCAGTCAAAGGTGATAGGCGAAGGTAGTAATACCCAGAAGCTATTACAATTTTATCTTAGAAAGTGTAAAGAGTTTTTGAAAACTGATGAATTCTTAATCATATGACAAAGCAAAAAGCCTCAGCAAAATTGCTGAGGCTTTTTGCGGTCTGGACGGGACTCGAACCCGCGACCCCCTGCGTGACAGGCAGGTATTCTAACCAACTGAACTACCAGACCAGTGTTTTTTCAAGAAGCTATTTTCTTGAGCTGGGCAAAAGTACTTATATACTTTTCAGTGTGCAATCATTTTAGTAGAAATTTTTCGTGATATTGAAAATTAAGAACATTTATTCTGAACAAAGAGATATCAAAGAGAATTGAAATTTTTTACAAATTGGTTCATTTGCTTAAAATCTAAACTTCCATTTACCGTTTTTAGATACTCCATTATTGCTACTGCTTTGTTAGCTCTGGTTTCCGATCTCTTTCCTTGTCCTATTTGATATATTAGGCTCCTTTGTTTTCCTTTTGTCAATGTATGAAATACGTCATATGCATCTGGGTCTATACTCCACAACTCCGTTAATTCCTCTGGTAACTCCATACCATATTCACTTTCATCCTTTTCCAAGTCCACAATTACCTGATCTCCAAGAGCGATGTCAAGTCTTGTTCTAATGTGTTTGTGAAGAAGAATCATGTACTCACCCCCGCCTTTTGGCATAAGAGCACAATGAATTTTCATAGTGCCATTTAAGACTGCGACCATTCTTCTATCCGTATCAATGAACTTATCTGATATTAGTTTGGGCACAGTAAGGTAATGCCCGTATACATTGGAATCTAAAATAGCAACTGTAGCGTTGAAAGAAGGCATGTTCAGGCTATCTCTTTGCCTCTTGAAAATCAGATCTTATGATTAGGTCCCAAAGTTTACTACTGACACCAAACCCTTTTTCATCATCTACATAATGATGCTTGAGGTGATGAGACTTTAGTGCATTCCATAACTTCCCTTTTACTTGTACATGGTGAATCATATAATGGAACATATCATAAACTAGATAACCAGTCAAAAAGCCTCCAAAAAATGGAAATATATTCTCTCCTTTAAAAAATAAAGTAAAAAAGAAGAAAAAGCCCGTAGCTAATGGAATGCTTACTGATGGAGGCATTACCAACCTTAATTTATCACATGGATAATCATGATGTATGCCGTGGAAAATAAAATGAATTTTTTTTCCAAATTCGGATGTTGGATGAAAATGAAAAACAAATCTGTGGAGAAAATACTCAGTGAATGTCCATATAAAAACTCCAGAAATATACAGCCCTGCTGCTGCAACTAATGTATATTCTGTAGAAGTAATCCCTCTAAACACTAAATAGCTAATAGTTGGTATAAAAATTAACAATGGTACCGACCAATGCACTTTAGATAGTGCATTCATAAAAGGATATTGAAAAAGTTTAATCGACTCTTCAGAATTACTCACATACATTTTCTTAGTACTCATTGCTCGATTACTATTTTTTGATAAACAGGAATGGACGAATCTAAACTTTCGCCATAGAGTTCGATGTATTTCACATCAGGGAAAACACCCATCTCTTGTGCGTAGACATAAATGTTTTTCAATCTAGATAGTTGTCCATCAAATTTGCATGTGACCATAAATTGATCACTTTCTTTGCTTTTTGAAATATATAGGACTAGATTTTCGTAAGAAACAAAATTAAACTGAATTAAGTCATTACTTATTTCTTTCGAACTGTAACCATAGGCTAATTTGCTTTGGATATAGTTTAGTTCTTTTTTCTTTCCTCCCCAACTATATTGTATCCATGATGCTACCATGGGTAAATCTAAATCAACTAGTCCTGAAGAATTTCTATTCAACTCGTATATAACCGTGTTTTCATTTTGATTTCGTTGAATATAAAAAAGCAAATCTTCAGTCTCATCAGGGACAGGATAGTGCCTAGGCAAGCCTGCTTCTCCTGGCAATTGCTCTATTTTCTTTATTCTCTCAGATTTCATGGTTATATACCTTCAACCATAGCAAATGTACAGAATATTGTATCAAAGTGTGATGACCAAATATCATAAGAATTTTGGTCTCTCCTTTTTTAAAATTCTACTTTGAAGCGTGCTCTTATTCCGAGTCCTTTGACACCAAATAGTGTTGGAATTTCAGGGTTCTCCAAATAATTCAATCGTTTTACCACATCTACTCTTAATACTCTAAAAATATTTGTGATCCCTACACTGCCTTCCATATACGGCGTTCCATCAAAATCGTATGTCAGCGGCACTCCATCTTCATTATTCATAAAATTTGGCAAACTTGAATTTAAAGCAGGATTGTTTCCATCAGAAAGAGACCCATAAACCATTTTAAACGAAGCAACTTCTCGAAGTTTCAATTTTTTGAATAACGGAATTCTGTTGAAGAAAAATCCTTTGAAAAAATGTTCTGCTCTGAAAAAAGCATATTGATCCGCAGTAAATTCCAAAAAGTTCATCATATTAAAAGATTCCCTTTGGTAAGAGAAAGATTGATTTGCCCTTGGAATGAACAGGTTAATGTAAGGAAGTTCACCAAATATTTTTCCTGCTTCTATTCCCACATTCATATGACCAAGAATAGACATATTAAATCTTTTGAAAAACGCAGCATCAAATCTTTGATAACTATAATCACTTCCTAATAAACCTTTGAATGATCCAGTATATCTCAATCTAAATATCGGATACTCATTTATGATTGGAGTTCTATATTGCCTACCTTGAATGAATTGTTTATTTGGTGAAAACTCAAGCCCAACACCAAAAGATGTTGTTTCTATATTATCTATAAAATCAGGTTCGCCATCTTCATTAATAAATGGTAATACCAGATCTCCATAAGGCACTATACCCTTGTCCGAAAACATAAAGTCAACAGCAACACTAGGTAACTCTTTTGTATATTCAAAACTTAATTCTTTCTCTAAGATCATTCGATTAGTGGCACCTCTTCTTGCTGAAAGCAATAAATTATCACCTTGAATAAACTGAAGAGCTTGGCCTGGAAAGGTTACCTCTTGCTGATAAGTGGCCCTTAAATAATGTCTCGGATTTACTTTATAATCTTCATTAAAACTATAAGTCAGAGATCCTTTGTATTTAAACCTTTTATCCCTAGTGCCATAAGCGACATATCCATCAAGAAGTAGTTTTTTATTGAAATCGAAATTAGTTTCTACTCCTAATTTGAATCTTGACCCTTCTACTTGATTAAAACTATAAAATGTAGGCAAAGGACCTAAATCAAACTTTGGAAAAGGAGCATAGCCGGTGGTGAAAATTCTTACACCAGAAATAAGTCTCCGATATGCTGGTAAAGTAACAAGTGTATCAATCATCTCATATAGACCCTCCTGGTTCTCTGTAAGGGAAACTAACCTTTCATCCCTCCAATAATCCGAACTTCGATCATAAGCGCCTTCTTTAATGACCACTTTATTCACATGATTGAAGTTAGATTTGTCTTTAGGCTCTTCAAAATCAAAATTGTCGACTACTATAGAACGAGTGCCGTAAAACCCAAGTCCATTTTTAGCGACAGAAAAGTCCATGACTATTTCATCCTTGGTTTTAATAAAAGCGCTGTCGTAAGGCTCAAATTCTTGAATTACTTTTAAATCTCTTACAAAGTTGAGGTGGATATCTCCAATTATTCCAAAATCAGCTTTGACCACTCTATTCTTTGCATCGTCAGAAACATACAAATCACCGGTGAATCCAAAATTAGCCTTGTTCTTTGGTATGAATCCCAATCTAATGCTCTTGGTATCATTCACTACCAATGAATCCAATATGTAAAAACGATAAAAATTAAGTGCTAAAGGTGAAATAGGACTGACAAAACTGTTATCCAATATGGGTACTGAGTTATTATAAATGTCAACATCTTGATAAAGGAAATCCAACATGTCTGTGAGACTTTTGTCATCAATCGTCTCATCAAATTTTGTCATCCTTATAGCATCACGTATTTCTTTTCTATCCTTTGGGTTTTTCCTGAAATGCACTTCAGAATTCACTTCTTGCAAGTAAATAGGAAGAAAGACTTTGCCATTCACTTCAGATGTATCTAAATAATTCCATAGAAGTTCGAACTTGTTAAATATTTTACGACTCTTGAATTCTTCAGTGATATTATTAATATCTAACTCAATCCGTTCATATTGATCGTGCTTGTAGAAATCTTGCCCTTCTAGCCTATTAGTACCTTTGTTTTTAATAACCTTACGCATTAGCTCAACAGCAGGATTTCCTTTTTTACGATATCTACCTTTTTTAGCGATTACAGTTACATTCTGAAGTTGTAAGGACTCGGCTTTCAATCTAAAAATCAAATCATTTCTAACCTCTTTATTAATGGTCAAAGCCATGTCTTCATATCCTAAGAATGAAGCAGTGACAGATTCTGTCGCATATCTCGTGTCTATAGAAAAGACTCCATCTAAATCTGTTGTGGTTCCTACATTTGAATTTGTAAAGAAAACACTAACAAATGGAAGAGGTTCACCTGTTTTTATATCAAATACCTTCCCTCTCACTTTAGTGACTCCTTGAGCCAAAATCGATGAGCTAATGATAAATAATGAAAGAATTGTTAAAACCTTTTTCATATTCAATTGTGACGTCTAAGTTTTTTGGTTTTCAAGGCACAAAAGTACTTTGATTGAAACCAAAATGAAAGCTACAAACATGAATTGTGTGAAAGTGTTCAGCTATTTAAGAATGCTTTAAGATTTAGTAGGTTCATTGACCTGTATAAGACATGATTCATCATAATGATCTCTGTTTAAAAATTGCAAGAATGTTGTCATATGACTTTTGAAATTCTTTTATTTGTTCAAAATCAAAAACTATGGTCAATTCAAAGATTGCTGGAATAGGATACTATGTTCCTGAAAAGGAAGTAACAAATGATGATCTGGCTCAATACATGGAGACCTCTGATGCATGGATACAAGAACGAACAGGTATAAAAAGTAGGAGATACGCAGAAAAACATAAAGAGACGACAACAACTATGGGAGCAAGGGCTGCAGAAAAAGCCATTGAGGATGCAGGTATTGCAAAGGAAGAAATTGATTTTATAATTTTCGCAACACTCAGTCCTGACTACTATTTCCCTGGATGTGGTGTGCTTGTTCAAAGAGAATTGGGGATTTCCAATTTAGAAATGGGCGCCCTAGATATTAGAAATCAATGTTCAGGATTTATTTATGGGTTATCAGTTGCAGACAAATTTGTGAAATCAGGCCAATATAAAAATGTCCTTCTCATTGGCTCCGAAATGCATTCCATGGGAATAGATTTTTCTACCAAAGGAAGAAATGTAACGGTCATATTTGGGGATGGAGCTGGAGCTGTAGTGTTACAACCTGAAAAAGATCTTAATAAAGGAATTCTTACTACTCATCTACATTCTGATGGACGTGATGCTGAAGAATTATCATTTATATCTCCTGGCTCTCACGGAGGTTATCATGATAAAGAAGGGTTTGAAGATTTCGGATTTGTTGACCCTGATGTCCCAGGAGAAATATTTATCACTGAAAAAATAGCTAAAGATGGAACCTACCCATACATGAATGGACCAGCTGTTTTCAAAAAAGCTGTGAAGAAATTTCCTGAAGTTATAATGACAGCCCTAAAAACTAAGGGATATGATACTAAGGACATAGACATGCTCATTCCTCATCAGGCTAATTTGAGAATTTCTCAATTTGTTGCCAAAACGCTAGGACTAGGTCCAAATCAAGTACATAATAACATTCAAAAATATGGAAATACTACAGCGGCTTCTGTCCCAATTGCTCTAGCAGAAGCAATTGAACTGGGAAAAATAAAAGATAATGACTTAGTATGCCTTGCAGCCTTCGGTAGTGGATTCACCTGGGGTTCTGCCTTAATAAGGTGGTAAAAAATAGGACAAAAGATTCATTCTAAATTTTTCAAGAATTGAGATAGACGGGGTTGAAAAAACAGATTAGGTCTTTCGTCTATTGAAGTTACATTCACTGTTTTAAATGTAATCCTAATAGAATCTTTCTTTATGCTAAATTCAATTCTATATGTGAACTCTTACTTTAACCTGATGATTTAAAATGTTATCTTTTGTAGTAAGATTGAATATTACGAGTTCTTAATTTCAGCACTCCAAGAATAGCTTCTTTTATAATACTTACATTCATCTTAGAGGTTCCCAACTCTCTATCTTTGAAAACAATCGGGACTTCTTTGATTTTAAACCCATGCTTCCAGAAAACATATTTCATCTCTATTTGGAAAGCATATCCCACAAATCCAATCTTATCAAGATTTATTGATTTTAGCACTCTATCCGTATAACATACAAATCCTGCTGTAGGATCCTTAACCGGCATTTGAGTAATCAATTGTACATAGATAGATGCTCCTCTACTGAGTACAATCCTTTCCCATGACCAATCTTTAACGCCACCGTTTCTAATATACCTTGATCCTACAGAAATATCTGCATCTTCTTTGCAAGCTTCGTAAAGCTCTTCTAGTTTTTCAGGAGGGTGAGAAAAATCGGCATCCATTTCAATCAAATGAGTATAACCATGATCAAGTCCGTACTTAAAACCTGCTATATAAGCCGTACCAAGCCCCATCTTACCGGCTCTTCCTAGAAGGTGTAATCTTTCACGATAATTTTTTTGAGACGCCTTGACTAAGTTTTGAGTTCCATCTGGACTATTGTCATCTACTATAAGCATATGAAATCCAGACGGTAGCGTCATCACAGCATCTATAATGAGCTGGATATTCTCTTTTTCGTTATACGTGGGAATAATGACAAGTGGCTTCAATGTTATACCTTTCTTAGAAGTGTAATATTACAAAAAGTTATAATATTTTGAATCTTGTTTGACAGAAGATTAGATGATAGACTTTTCATAAACTATAGCGTATAATGCTTCAAAAACATCTTCTGCTTGAGGTTTGGTATAATAATCCCCATCAGAACCATAAGGCGATCTATGATCCTTTGAAGAAACAGTTTTAGG
>TARA_Y100000385_G_scaffold291049_1_pt1 | contig 11221 bp, 7 predicted proteins | sample TARA_Y100000385 | Tara Oceans TARA_Y100000385 (sample SAMEA2620980) | marine metagenome | biome: marine biome (ENVO:00000447); feature: surface water layer (ENVO:00002042); material: "saline water (ENVO:00002010), including plankton (ENVO:xxxxxxxx)" | depth 5 m
TTTAATAGTAAAATAGCTTATGTAGCTGAAAGTGGTGGTCTTAAAAATAGAAAAAAAAGAATAGCTACAATTAATTTTGATGGCAGTGGTTTAAATTATATTACAAATGGTAACAGTCTAGCATTGACACCTAGATTTACTCACAATCCTGATATATTAACAATTTTATTATACCACAACAATACTCCATCCTTATTTACCATTAATCATAAGTTAAATTCCATTCAAAAATTAACTAATTTTTCTGGTACAACTATGTCAGCCGATATTCATCCAAATAATCCTAATTTGGTAATATTTTCTGCTATAGATAGTAGTGGTAATAGCGATATATATTCTCTAGATCATACTTCTGGAATTAGAAAAAGACTTACTTTTGCTAAATCCATTGAAACAACAGCTTCATTTTCTCCATCTGGGAAAAATATTATTTTTATTTCTGATAGATCGGGAAGGCAAGAAATTTATCAAATGGATATTAATGGATCAGATGTCAATAAAATAAGTAATAATAGGGGTGATTATTCAAAGCCTGCTTGGTCTCCTGATGGCTCACTCATTGCTTTTACTAAAATTATTAAAGGCCGATTTGTTATTGGCATTATGACTGAGGATGGTTATAATGAAAGAATATTAGCTACAGGATATGTTGCAGAAGGCGTTAGTTGGTCACCAAATAGTCGATATTTAATATATTCTAAAAAAAATAGTCCTTTTGGTAAGGGCTCTATTCCTAAACTATATATAATTGATATAGTAACTGGATATGAAAAAATATTCTCCACCCCTGATGGTGAAGGTGCAACTGATCCAGATTGGATTGGCTTAAATTAATTAGAAATCTTACTGAAGCTATAACTAAATTAATTGATAATGACAAATAAATATAAGACAAATAACTGCAATGATTTAAACATCCAAAATGTTGATCAAAAAGTTACCTTGTCAGGTTGGTTAAATTCCAAAAGAGATCACGGTAGTTTACTTTTTTTAGATCTTAGGGATTCTTCTGGATTAGTTCAGTGCGTTGTTGATTCTGCTTTAGATTTTGAAATTAATGATGATGACATTAATATTATTAAAAATGCCAATCAAAACGAGGAAGATATTGATCAAAATAGCACTAAATATCATTTAATTTCTAAAATTCGCTTAGAATCAGTTTTAACAATTACTGGCAAAATTACCAAAAGAAGCGCCGAAACTATTAACAGCAAGTTAAGAACGGGAGAAATTGAAGTTAAAATCTCTAAAATTAAGATTGAATCATTTTCAGAGCAAATTCCTTTCCAAATTAACGATGAGAATGAGAGTTACCCAGAAGAGTTACGTTTAAAATATCGTTTTTTAGATTTACGCCGCAAAAAAATTGCTAAGAACATCAAATTACGCTCTGAAGTTATTTCTTACATTAGGTCTGAAATGACCAAAGATGGCTTCTTGGAAATCCAAACTCCAATACTAACCGCTTCTTCCCCAGAAGGTGCGCGTGATTATTTGGTACCATCAAGAGTTAATCCAGGTAAATTTTACGCCCTTCCCCAAGCTCCACAACAGTTTAAACAGCTTTTAATGGTTAGTGGTTTTGATAAATATTTTCAAATTGCACCTTGCTTTAGGGATGAAGATTTAAGAGCTGATAGATCTCCGGAATTTTATCAATTAGATTTAGAAATGTCTTTTGCCGAGCAAGAAGATGTATTTTTAGCAGTTGAACCTTTACTTAAAGATATCTTTAGTAAATTTGGTAGTAAAACAACTTCTGATGAAGATTTTCAAAGAATTACTTATAATGATGCTATGCTTAAATATGGTAGTGATAAACCTGATTTGCGTAATCCAATTATTATTTCCAAGGCAACTGAAATATTCGAAGGATCTGGTTTTGGCATATTTGCTAAGGCAATTGCTAATGGTTCAATTATTAGGGCAATTCCTGCACCTGAATGCGCTTCTAAAGCGCGCTCTTTCTTTGATAAGACTATAGAATTTGCAATTGCTAATGGCGCTGGTGGTTTAGCCTATATTATTTTTGACAAAGAAGGTTTGGCAAAAGGTCCTATTGCTAAATTTTTATCGGAGGACAAATTACAATTATTAAAACAAACAGCTAATCTTAATGCTGGTGATGCTGTCTTCTTCTCTTGTGGTAATGAATTAGAGGCGGCAAAAATAGCTGGTTTGGTTAGAACTAAATTAGCTTATGATTTAGATTTAATCAATAAATCAATCTATAAGTTTTGTTGGATTATTGATTTTCCAATGTATGAGATTAATTCTGAAACTGGTAAGGTTGATTTTTCTCATAATCCATTTTCAATGCCTCAAGGAGAAATGAAGGCTTTAGAAAACATAGATCCTTTAAAAATTAAAGCTTATCAGTACGATATTGTATGCAATGGTATAGAATTATCTTCTGGCGCTATTAGAAATCATAAGCCAGAAATTATGTATAAGGCTTTTGAGCTTGCTGGCTATGGTAAGGATGATGTTGAAAGAGAATTTGGTACCATGTTGAATGCTTTTAAATATGGCGCACCACCTCATGGCGGCATTGCACCTGGTATTGATAGAATTATTATGTTACTTACTGACGAACCTAATATTCGTGAGGTTATTGCCTTCCCCATGAATGGCAAAGCTCAAGATTTATTAATGGATGCCCCAGCAAAAATTAATCATAAAAATTTAAAAGATCTTCATATTAAAAGCACTTATGAAGAAGAAAATAATGAAACAAAATCTTCTCTAGGATAAATGGCAGTATATACCAAATTAAGTTTTGAAGAAATAAATAATTTTCTAACCCAAAATTACAATATTGGGCAACTGAAAAATTTCAAAGAAATTATCGCAGGAATTGATAATAGTAATTATATTATCCAAACTGAGCAAGGTAAATTTATTTTCACTATTTTCGAAAGTAGAATCAAAAAAGAAGAGCTACCTTTTTTCATGAATCTTAAAAAATATCTAGCTACTAATGGTATTTCTTGCCCCAGCCCCATCTTAAATAATGATGATCAAATTATTAGCTCAGTTAATGGTAAATCAGCCTCTATAGTTACTTTTTTACAGGGCGCTACCTTACTTCCTCAAAATAATGGTCTTTATGGCAATATTACATCAAATCATTGTGAACAAATTGGTAAAATTACCGCCAAAATGCACAAAAAAGCTGTAGATTTTACTGAAAAAAGAATTAACGATCTTAATTTTACTCATCTAAGGGATTTATTCAATCTAATTTGCAATCAAATTGAGAATTATAGATCTGGTCTAAAAACAGAGATTTCTCAATATATTGATATCATTGATCAAAAATGGGATTTAGACTTACCATCTGGCGCCTGCCATTTAGATTTATTCCCTGATAATGTTTTTTTTGATGAAAAAGGTGGTTTATCAGGTGTAATTGATTTTTATTTTGCTGCTAATGATATTTTTATTTATGATTTAGCCATTAATATCAACGCTTGGTGCTTTGATGGCAATAATCAATTTTGCCCTGATAAATATCAGGCATTACTTCAGTCATATCAAAAAACACGTAAATTAAGCCAAAAAGAAAAAGATTTTCTACCAATTGCTCTAATCTGCGCCTCTTTGCGTTTTTTAATGACCAGATTTTATGATTATTTCAATACTCCTGAAGGATCTTTAGTTAATGTTAAAAACCCTGATGAATATTTAGACAAAATTAGATTCTTTATTAAAGAAAATTTATAAAATAAATCTATTTGATTTTGAAATAATTATTTATATTTTTATTAATAGACTATATGTAAAACCACTTAAAAAAAGCTAGTAATGGAATATTATATAAAAAAATCACTATATGAGGCAATGTTTCCCCGCCTATTTTTAATTTTGATTCTCTTTTTTCTTTTCGCTAAATCATCATATGCTGATATTAGGAGAACAAGCTTTCCTAACAAAAACAAGCCATCTATTTATATCTTCCTTGGTGGTAACTATAAATCAGATTATAATTCCAAAGATTATATTTTAAATTTTGGTTCTAGATATAAAAATAAAAATCAGATGCATGAATTAAAATTATATAATAAAGTAACTGAAGGTCACACTACCACCAAGTCAATGAGAAAAACCAAAGAGCTATACGAAGTTGAATTATCTAATAAAATAGTTATAGGCCAAACAAAAAATTATTTTAATCTTTATAATCTATTTGAGCAGGATAAATATGACAATTTTACCTCTAGTGAAGAATTAATTTTCAATAGTGATGAAGAAGGATATTATAATAGAATCACATCACTTGCTGGATTAGGACGAGTTTTTAGTAAAAATTTTGAAGCAGAATTTAATATTGGCTCGGTTAATAGCAAAGGAGAAGGTAGTCAAATTGCACTTAATCCTGTTTTATATTTAAAGAAGAAAATAAATAAAAAACTTAAAATAAGTAGTAAAATATCAAGAATAAAACAACAAAAAACCCAAGATGATTATTTTAGCTTTTCAATAACGCAAAAAATTAATAAAAATATTGCAATATCTTTATATCATAAATATAAAAAGAGTCAATATATTTACCGAAAAGAAAATTCTAGAGTTAATATTAGAGAAGTCAGAAAAAGATCAGATAGATCATTAACATTAAACCTAAAATATTATTTATAATACCTATTGTTGGCCATTAAAGTAGCTTTTATTACAAGAAGATAATTAATTAATCTTTATTAATCCTAGCTAATAGGTGATAATCATCTAATTTTACAATATTATCATGATTAATTATAAACTCATTTTCTTGATAACAAAAATGATTTATCAATTTCTCTAAACCACATTTTGCCTGATTTATAATTTCTTCCAAATTATTATTATTATTGTTATTGCTAATTAAACTATTGCCCTTGCCAGAGAATTTAATATATTGTAAATTTGCTATTTTATCAAAAGAAATGTTACTTAATAAGTTAATATCTTCATTATCTGTCTTCACAATATTTCCTAAAGACAGAATTACAGCCTCTAAAGATAGTTGTGGCTCAACTCCTAACGCAAGATTTTTTTTACTAGCTATTTGTCCTGTTTTGTAATCAATAATAATAATTTCTCCTGATTTAGTTAATATAATTCTATCAATTTTAGTAGCAATATTAATGTCTTTTATTTTTAAATTTACCTCTATTTCAGTAAAATTAGTGTCAATTTCATTTAAAATATTAAGTTCATTTTGAAAAAAATATTCTGCAATATCCAAAAATCTTGGCCACCAAATTAATTTATCCTCCTTATCCTTAAAGTATTTTAAAAAAACTTTATTAGCCATAACAGTTAGATCGCTAATATTAGATTTATTGGTAATTTTACTCTCCTTTTTGAGGTATATTTCTAGAACCTCATGAATAAAATTGCCAAATCCTATGTGGTGTAAATTATTTTCAATCTCATCCAATTTTTTTAATTTAAGAATTCTTTTAGCGTAAATATAATATGGATTTTTTAGCCATTTTGCTACATCCGTTACAGAAAAGTTAAATTTGCGTTCTAATATTTTTGGATTTGGATTTATTGGTGGCAATAAGTCAACAACATAATTATTATTAATTGAATCTAACCATTGTCTATATTTTTGACCATTATTAAGATATTGTTCTAAATTATTTGCTTTAAGGATTATTTCCAGTTTTAATAAAAATCTTGATTTTTCAGTTGGAGAGTTATCTTTTATGTGAGATCTAGTTAAAAAAACTCTTTTATGTTGTAAATAATTAGAAAAATCAAAAGCAGAAATGGCAATTTTCTGTAAATTTGAAGACATACCAAGCTGATCACGCATTTTTGGACTTAGCCAATTGTCGATATTGCTAAAATTAGGAAAACCCCCCTCGTTTAAGTTTGGAATTATTATAATATCAGCATTGACTAATCTTGCCTCAATATTAGAGAGAATATATAGTTTTGGATAATATTTTTGTCCTTTTTTTTCAAATTTTTTACCAGAAATTAATATATTTAGTATTTTTATATAATCATCTATTTTTATATTAAAATCTAAATTCAATGATTTTAACTCATTATGAAATTCCATAAATTCATTAAAGCCATTCAATTTAATAATTTGAGAATAATTATCTATATCTAAAGTTAGATTTTGAGCAATCTTTAGATTATATTCTATTATTTCTGTTAAATTTATCTTTTTTTTGGTCAAAAAATTATAATAATCCTTAAAAATATTAGAAATTTTTTTAAAAAAGATAATTAAATCTGAATTATTATCATTATTTATTAAATCTGATATCTCACCTAGATCATTAAATTTTTTATTCTTTCTTAAAATATTCTTTTCAAAAATAGAAAGATTATAATTATAAAACTCATCTTTAAATCCGCATTTAACAAAAGGTTCTTTTAAAATAGAAATTAAATTATTAGATGAAAAATCTTCACTTATAAACCTAAAGATTAATATTAAAAAATTAATGATTTGTGAGTTTTGTAAATAATTACTGGCTGAATCATTAATATTTATATTCCATTTTTTTAATTTTTTTGCTAATATATTGTTAAAATTATTATCATTTGAAATAATAACTATTTCTTGGTTACACTCTACCTTCTCCCTAATAATTAAAGAAATTATATCTGTCTCTTCATATATGTCCTTCAATTCTATTTTTGTTAAATTCTTTATAGAGTCCTTATTTAAAATAGGGACATGCCAATCATCAAATTCGTTAGATGGTAGCATGGAATAATGAAGTAATTTTTGAGAGTTATTTTCTAAATAAAAATCTGAAAATTTTAAGCACTTTACATCTCTTCTCTTAATATTAATTTTTTTTAATAAATTATCTAATAAAAATTGTGGGTGATATTCCGGTACATCAAAATTTATATCCTTATCAATATTTTGTAATACTACCCTACCCTTTGGTAATTCAGAAATAGTCTTAATTAATCTAGAAGTTGCAAAAACACTTCCTGTCGAACCTGCAATTATTATATTACTATCCTTATTCCTATTTAAATAATCAGAATAAAAATTAATCATTTGATTTTGATAATTAACAATTGAAGAGATATTATTTTTTAACAAAATATTTTTCCATTCACTGCCAAAATATTGTAAAAAATCTAAAATCTTCTTCTTGTGATTTGAAATATCAGAATCATCAATATTAAATAAATTATCTAAAGATAAATTTTCTTTCTCAATATCAGATAAAAAACTATCCAAATTAGAAGACAAAGAAAAAATATGACTCAAACTAACATGTCTACCAAAAATATTAGTTCTTTTATTCCACCCCTCTATCTCTTTGGCTAATAGGATCTTATATTTTAAATTAGATATAGGTTTGATAGATATATTACTATCTAAGTTTTCATTAGAAATATAATCTAATAGCAATTCATCGTAATCTATATCACCAATTGCTTTTATTTTCGGTAAAATTAATGCCGACTTCTGTGATTGCTCTAGAAAATATTTTTTAATTATACGTACAGAACGACGACTTGGTAACAAAAGAGTTAAATTAGATAAGTGGTCTAAATTATAATTAGAAAGAATAAAATGTGTTAAACTCCTAAGAAAGTGATAATTACCAGGAATATTAAGTATTTTTGACACTTAATTTATATTTTTATTTGATTAAAAAGAGTGTAATTTAATGTGACTTTGTAACTTCAGCTAAATATGCAGATACTAAAATAGTAAAGATATAGGCTTGCAATATTGCAACAAACAATTCAAATCCAGTCATAATAACAGCAAATAAAAGAGGGAATATTCCAGCAACACCAAGAGTAACAATAAAACCAGCTACGACTTTTAAAAGAACATGTCCCGCAACCATATTAGCAAAAAGCCTAATAGATAATGTTACAGGCCTAATTAAGAAAGAGAAAAATTCTATAATAAAAATTAATGGTTTCATAACAAAGGGAACACCTGAAGGTAAAAACATCTGAAAGAAACCAATAACCCCATTACGATAAATTGCAAAAATAGTAATTGTTAAAAATGCAACCAATGCTAGAGTGGCAGTAACAATAATTTGGCTAGTTGCTGTAAAACTATAAGGCATCATGCCCAAAATATTACATAACACGATAAACATGAAAAGTGAAAATATTAAGGGAAAGAATTTCATACCCTCATCACCTATAGAATTTTGAATCATATTTCTAATAAATGTATAAAATGACTCAGCAATTATTTGTATCTTATTAGGAAAGATAGAAAGTTTTCTAGTGGAAAAAATTATAAAAAAACATATTATAGCAGTAGCTATAATCATATATAAAGCTGAATTAGTAATACTGATATCAATTCCAAATAAATCTAATTCTAATATTTTTTTAACTTTAAATTGATCCAGTGGGTTGTGTGCATCAGAATTGCTTGACATTATGTTGTATGTTAGTTAAAAATTATTAATGTTTGCCCCAAACTTCCTAGAAAATATATTTAGAATTACTCTGGGTCATATAACTAAGTTAGATTATTACAGCATAATAAAATTATCAATAAAAAATCATAAATAATGAGATTTAATATCGAAAAATCAGCTCTTTCATCATCTTTAGCATTAGTTAACAGCGTTACTGAGAGAAAAAATACTATTCCAATTCTTAAAAATGTTAAATTAGAAATTTTTGATAATAAATTGCAACTCAGTACTACTGATATGGATATATTATCTGAGTCTAAAATTAAAACTTTATGTGCATCCAATGGTCAAACAACAGTACCTGCACAATTATTTTATGATATTGTTAAAAAAATTCCAGATGATAAGGAAATAACCATTAATTTAGAAGATAATAACTCTTTAGTAAAAATTTCTTATGGTAAATCTAAATTCTCAATACCTTGTCTTGATACAAATGAATTTCCTATTTTGGGAGATAACGATATGGATACTGAGTTCGAAATGCCAGCCAAAGAATTAGCAAAATTAATTGATAAAACAAAATTTGCTATGGCAACAGATGAAACAAGACATTACATTAATGGAATATTCTTGCATTCTGTCAGCGAAGATGACAAAATTTTAATAAAAGCCGCCGCAACAGATGCCCACAGGCTAGCTGTATCTTCGACAAATTTATCAACCTTAAAAGACGAAATTTCTGGAGTGATAATACCTAAAAAAACAGTTCATGAAATTAGAAAAATAATTGAAAATAAAAAAGATGTTAAAATATTAATTTCTAGAACCAAAATTAAAATTATTTCTGAAAATAGTATTTTAATATCAAAAGTTGTTGATGCAGATTTTCCTGATTATAAGAGAATAATCCCTTATGATAATGACAAAATTGCCAATATTAATAAAAAAGACTTCTTTGACTCAATTGATAGAGTAGCTACGGTAATAGTAAATAAAGATCACAAATCTTTAAAATTATCGTTAACAAAAGATAAATTAAAATTATCTGCAAGCGCTAATGACGGTAGTTTTGCTGATGAAGAAATTGCAGTGGAATATAATGGTGATGATATTGATATATCATTTAACCCCCAATACTTACTTGAAATATTAAATCAAATCAAAGAAGAGAAAGTTCAATTAAAACTAAAAGATGACTCTACTCCTGCTTTAGTTGGGTTAGAAAATAGTGCTGATATTTATGTAATTTTGCCAATTAGGTTATAGAAAACTCCCTTTAAAGATGGAAAATGTTATTATATTTTAAAATATATTTCACTATCATTGAAAAGTATAGAAATCACAACATTAAAACTTCATAATTTTCGTAATTATATTAACGTTGTTTTTAATTTTTCCAAAAAGATTAATGTAATCTTAGGAGAAAATGGCTCAGGAAAAACTAATATTTTAGAAGCTATAACATTATTAAAAAAAGGATCTGGTCTCAAAAAAACCGAATTTTCTGATATCATATCGCAAAATAGCCCCATTAAAACATTCTCTATTTTTGCCAAGATTTGTAATCACAATATGATAGATGAGTTAGGGACTAGTTTTGAGAATGGCAAAAGACTATTTCAAATAAATGGTAAAAAAGTTATTTCTCAAAAAAATGAAATTCCTCTTATCTTTTTAATCCCACAAATGGACAATCTGTTTTGTGATAATAAATCCAACAGAAGATCTTTCTTGGATAATATCATTAACAATATTTATCCTGAACATAAAACCAATGTCAATAATTATAATAAACAGATTAAAGAAAGATTAAAATTATTAGAAAAGAAGGGTTTAAAAGAAAATCTAATTTGGTTGGATATTATTGAAAAAAAAATATCAGAAATTGGTATTATTATTGCTTATCGACGTAATGAAATAATATCTTATTTGAATCAAGCAATTATACAATCAAAATCTAGTTTTACTAAAAGTAAAATACAAATTATTGGCGATATAGAAACTTATGCTTTAAGCAATACTTCTATTACAACTGAAAAACTATTTCAAGATAAATTAAAGGAAAATCGTCCAAAGGATCTTGAAAGACAAAGAACTAGTTTTGGTATACATTTAAGTGATTTTACAGCTTTTTTAGATAATAAAATGGAAGCAAGAAGCTGCTCAACAGGAGAGCAAAAATCAATATTATTAGCAATAATATTTGGTTTTATCCGTATCTTTAAAGTATTGAACCTCAATTTACCAATCTTATTACTTGACGAAATTACTTCACATTTAGATAGTAAAAAAAGGAGGGATATTTTTTTAGAAATAATAGATTTGGATATTCAATGTTTTTTAACTGGAACTGAAGAATATTTATTTTCTGATTTTAAGGGAAGTACTGTAGGCTTAATTAAGTTATCTAATAGTATGTCAAATTAAAGTGTAGAAATATTATTAAAATAGAAGTGCTATTAAAAAACTTCAAATCAATCATAGTATGATTTATTACTACTAAACTTAATAAATACTATAGGAATTAACAAGAATAGAAGTCTAAAAAAGTGTGGATAAAAACTAATTAATATTTCACTAAATTAGATAGCACAAAAAGATACTATTAAATTTTCAGTTTTGGTAGCGTCTTTAACTCCGTGTCAAATTCCATTTTGGCTAAATCCAATTTCAGCCTACAATCAAAAAATATATCCAATTGTCCAATTATCAAGCTCCGATTTGGAACTGGCATCTGCCATTTTTTGCTAATATTTTTAATTGCCAGATAGATTAATTTCTTCAAAGCTTGACTGGTAAAAGCACCTTTAGTTTTGGTAACTTTCCTGATCTTCCTGTGTAATCCT
>TARA_Y100000385_G_scaffold57830_2_pt1 | contig 11204 bp, 9 predicted proteins | sample TARA_Y100000385 | Tara Oceans TARA_Y100000385 (sample SAMEA2620980) | marine metagenome | biome: marine biome (ENVO:00000447); feature: surface water layer (ENVO:00002042); material: "saline water (ENVO:00002010), including plankton (ENVO:xxxxxxxx)" | depth 5 m
ACAGGTGTTTTCTTTTGATATTCAAACCGGTACAAAAACTTTGGTAAAAAAGATTTTGGGAAAGATTGAGGGGCAACCAATAGCAAAGCAAGGAGTTTTATATATTGCTGTTGGTGGCGTCGTTAAAGTGATTAAAAATGCTGTCAATCATTCTTGGTTTCAGTGGAATAAAGATGGGGGACACAATGCAGTTTGGAACTAGGTCTATTACTGTTATTGCTTGATTAATTTTTGAGAAAGTATTCCATTATTATTGCTTTTTAAAATAAAATAATACAATCCTGTATTTAATTTTTCTCCGTTAATGGTTATTTGATAAGTTCCATCTGATTTTCCACTTAGCATTTTCTTTCCTGTACCATCGATCAGAAAGTAATGGCCAAACATGGGCTGACTTGATGAAATAACAAAAGAACGATTAAATGGGTTAGGTGTAAGTTTTATATGATTTTCATTTAAACCTTTTGAATAAGCAAGGGTGTTTAGATTATACTGAGAAAAAAAACGCCAAATCTCAATGGAAGCATTAAAATCATAATTAGTTATGCCAATAGATACAATAGATCCGGGCCAAGTATGTTCGCCGCCAATAACTTTATAGTGCTCAACAGTGCTTCCATTGTCTCCATTATTATATACATAATGTTCAACAGTGCTTTGGTCAATTAAATTTGTATTAGGGATGACGTTAATGTTAGGATTTGTATTGCAATTATTGAAATTTGACCAATATCCTATTACTTCATCAATAGATTTTGTCCAGATGTCTCCATTATATGGTACGGTTGAATCCATAGTTCCGTGAATTTGCATTATGGGTGTTGAATGAAGAGGGTTGCAAGAATTATAAGTATATGGTGTCATAGACCCAGTAACAGATGCAACAGCTGCGATTCTATTACTTAGTTGGCATGCCAAATGAAAGCTCATATAACCTCCGTTAGACATTCCTGTTGAGTAAATTCGAGTTGCGTCAATATTGTATTCATTTAAAAGCTTATCTAATAAGGCATCGGTAAATCCTAAATCATCTACTGAACTCCCTATTGAGGGGCCTATAACATTCCAATGTGAATTTCCTTGATAAACTGTTCCTTCAGGATGCACAACAATAAACCCAGCTGTATCTGCTATGCCTCTAAAGTCGCCATAATAATATTGTTGTATAGCATTGGATCCCAACCCATGAAAGTTAAGTACAAGTGGCGCAGCACTTGTTGGTGAGTAGGAAGGTGGCACATAAGTTATATAGGAGCGAATGATGCCATCATGCATCATGGAATCAGTAGTTGTAGTGCCTTGTTGGTTAAAACAATAACCCGTGAGCAATAGAAAGCAAAATAGGAATAATTTTCTCATTGTAAATGATTTCAATTTATTAAATATAATTCCTTTTTATGAATGTTTGTTTAATTTCGTCAAAAATATATTATGAGTTATATTACACCTTTTCATTTGGCTATTCCTGTTGAAGATTTAAAAAAATGTAGAGCGTATTATAAGGATATTTTAGGTTGTAAAGAAGGAAGAAGTGATAATAATTGGGTGGATTTTGATTTTTTTGGGCATCAACTTGTGATTCATCAAAAGCAGGGTTTTTCTAATCATGAAAAACCAATTTCAAACTCAGTTGATGGACATGATGTGCCGATTCCCCATTTTGGTGTTGTTCTAGAGTGGAGTGCTTGGCAAGAATTATCTATTAAGTTAAAACAAACAAATACAGTTTTTATAATAGAGCCTTACATTCGTTTTAAAGGCTTGCCCGGAGAGCAAGCAACCATGTTTTTTATGGATCCAGAAAACAATGCTTTGGAGTTTAAAGCATTTAAAGATATCAATCAGTTATTTGCAAAATAGAGAAGCTTTTATTGCTTGCTAAAGAAATCCCAAACAACCTCACTGGCAACAATGCCATAAGATGTTGATGGCTCTGGCCATTCATGTCCCATGCCATCAATTTTATAGTACCAAACCTTGTTGCTATCTAGACCAGAATGATAATGGTATGCGTTGGTGCTTTGAGGGAAGAATAAAGTGTCTATAGAGGTGGTGTTGTGTTGTGCCGCCCAATAAGAAATAATGCTATCTACTGCGGGCGCACCTCCCCATCCATCTGCCTCATTCATTGAGCCATCAATGGGAACAACATCGTCTTGTGTTCCATGTATGTGAAGTATAGGAGTTGGAGGAATTGCTGCTGATGACGTATTTAGGGTGTTCCAAGACTTACTACTCATGGTGCCGGTAATACTTGCTATGGCTTTAAATACATTTGGAGCCTCGCAAGCCAAGGTATATGACATAAAACCTCCGTTTGACATTCCGCAAGAAAAAGTTTTATTGGGGTTAAGGTTATGTTCTGATTGAAGAAATTGAGCGAGAGATGATAAAAACCCAACATCATCAATGGTGCTTAATAAAAGGCCTGAGTTCCAATGTGTATTTCCATTTCCGCCAACTCTTCTTCCTTGTGGGTAACAAACAGCAAACCCATTTTGATCTGCAATTTCATTCATTCCTGAGTAGTCTTTAATCCATTCGGCATTTCCTCCAAAACCATGAAGTACAAAGACCAAAGGGGCATTTGCAGCTAAATTGTCTGGTTTATAAAAGATGTAGCCTCTATCTGTGTCTAAATGTTCAAATTTTTCCATTCCTCGAATGTCTCTTCTTTCTTTAATACATGAAGAAAATAGAGTGATGGAAATAATAATAATAAAAAGTCTAAAATATTGCATGATTGGTTGTTTGTGTTTTTTGGTGGTCAGATTATTCATTAATGATTTTTAGGCTTTGACCATTTACTCTTATTACGTATAAACCTTTTGGTTTATTGCTTAAATCAATAAATGTTTTGTTGGAGTTTTTAGTTTTGCTTATAATGAGCTGCCCATATAAGTTAAAAACTTCACAAGTAAATTTAGATGAATTTTCAGCATAAACATTGAAAAACCCATTGCTAGGATTAGGGTAAACCTTTATGTTATTTATTTCTTGTACAACTTCCAATTCAGCATTTGGATGAAAAGTATAAAACTCATATTCTGCCCTTTGAGGAGACAAAGAAATGGCATTGTTGTTATGAGAACGGACATAGAATTTAATTTCTTCTCCTGAGTTAAGGTAGGGGAGCTCGGAAGTATATACTCCATCATTTGCAATAGCATCTCCTAAAAGTCCATCATCATACATTGTAAAAGAATTAAATTTTGATTTGTAAGGACTGATGGTTGCCATTAACTCAACTTGTGTTGGGTTATTTACTTTTGCCTCTACAAATGTCCCGTTCATATTTACTTGACTAATAAAAGGTGTTGTTTGGGTTATCTCAGAGAGACTTGTTAAGTAAGTGTTTCTTTCGTCTATACTAGACATGATACCTCCAAACCCCCAGTTTGCCCAATATGCATTTTCAACATTTGAATAAAAAGTGTTGATATCAAATAGTTTATTTGGGTCAGCGAAAACACCATTGCTCGCAAGTCCTTGTAGTTGATTTATTTCGTTCCTTACGGTAGCGGTATCAGAAATGGTTTCTGTAAGAATCGTTCTGATGTGTGCGGTGTAAATCTTTCTGTACAATGGGTCGTTTAAAAGGTAGTCCAAAAGGGGTCTTTCACCGGTGGAAAATTGTCCTCCATAGGGATCATATTCATATACGCTTTGAGGGTTCCAAAAGTCCCAACCTAATATTGCTCCAATAAAGCTCTCACTTAAATCCCAAGGAATCATTTGAAACAATCCGTCTTCGGTTTGGTATAAGTAGTAATTGTGAATATAGTAGCCATTGTATGTGTCTAGATTTAGGGTTGTTGTATTAACTGCCAATGCCCACAATGTTCTGTCTATATTTAAAACACTATCTAGTTCGCTGGGATTGAACTTTAAAGTTTGAATTAAATCAAGAAGTTCTGCCCAACCATGATCCGATTTCAAATTATAACTATTGTAATAAAGCGAACTGTCAGCGCCTAACCACCCAAGATTTGGCGGTGGCCCTGTTGCTGGATTGGGACTGGGATCACAAAACATATCAACCGGATCGCATTTAAAGAGAGCGCCGTCTTTTTCATTAAAATGTTTTTCGCAAAACTGTTTATTAATAGATTCGGTATTTACATACATGCCCATATAGTTTCCTTGAACATGCAGTTTAACAAGGTTTACTTCTGGTGTCGGCAGGTATTTTTTATAAATTCTACTGGCTATAAATTCTTTAGCAAATGTTGGGTCAAGCCATGCATTGGCAAGTTTTAACTTCTTTTTCCCCTTTAGTTTTTGCCCTGATACCCAATAGTTCATGTCCAAATTGTAGGGCACTTTAGGATTTTGCTGGTCGTTTGGAAGGCAAAAAGTGGAGTTACCCTTGTATCTGACACCAACACTGTCTATTGAGGTGTCGCTTAAAACAATAGATGCGGGAATTCTGTATGAGGGATTGTTAAAAAAAGACTGAACCAACACATTATGGTAATTGGCGTCATGAAAGGTGATTTGAAAATCTCTTATAGAGTCCTTGTCAAACAAGCCTCCGGGAGACTCATAAAGTGTTTGAGGATTGTAAATGTTTTGTGACAGTGCAGGAAGTGTGATCACACAAAAAATTAAAATAAGTGAGCTTAATCTCAATATATTCATTTAAATTATATGTTTATAATAGGCCTAAAGATACAATATTCATGACATTATCTTTAATGTAGGGGTAAGAATATTGACTATCCTTGGGTTCAAAGGTCCATGCAATCGATTAATCTAACCTTATTGCAATAGCCGGCAATACAACATACGCTATTTGAACTCCATTCTTCTTGAAGTTCTTTTAATGATATCGCATCAACAAAGTAAATGTATTCTAGATCTATTACATGGTTTTTAAAAAGCGATTTAAGTTCATTTATTGCTGCTTTGGGAGACATGCTTTTTTTTAATTTTTTAGCTTTATTTAATGCTTTGAATATGATCAATGCATCCTCTTTTTCTTTTTGGTTTAGTCTTTTGTTTCGACTGCTAAGCGCCAGCCCATTATTGCTTCTTATGGTCTCACATGCAACAATGTCAACCTTAAAGTTATATTCTTTTGTAATGTAATTGATGATAGCCAACTGTTGAAAATCTTTTTTCCCAAAGTATGCTTTGTCTGGTGTAATATGTTTGAATAGGTTGTGAATTACATGAACTACTCCATGAAAATGGCCGGGTCTGAATTTTCCCTCCATATCACGATCCATCCCATTTAGTTCTATTTGCATGAAATCATCATTTTCAGGAAATAACTCTTCATAAACAGGTAGGTATAAAAGTATGTTTGATGTATTAAGTGTGTTAATTAATTTGACATCTTCATCAAAAGTTCTGGGGTATTTCTTTAAATCTTCGGGATTATTAAATTGGAGAGGGTTTACAAAAATTGTGACAACAGTATAGTTGTTTTGTTTGATTGAAGCATCAATTAAACTTAAATGTCCTTCATGCAATGCGCCCATTGTAGGAATAAATCCAATAGAAAGGCCCTCATTCTTAATCTTTAGAATGGATTTTTGAAAAGGTTTGTAGTTGCTGTAAATTTTCAAAGTTGACAATGCTTTTAGAGTAATAGGCAAAACTATATCTTTTTTTGGTAAACCGCATTTTTTCCGTACTTTTGTAGCCTTAAAACCCTGATTAACATATGGAAAAAAAGAAAATTCTCTTCATCTCTCAAGAAACACATCCGTTTTTACCTAAGTCAGAAATTTCAGAAAATGCTTTGCTATCGCCTCAATTGGCTCAAAGTGAAGGAAAAGAAATTAGAGCATTCATGCCTCGATATGGTTGTATAAACGAAAGAAGACACCAATTGCATGAAGTCATTAGACTTTCAGGACAAAACCTATCAATTGATGATCAAGATTATCCGTTGATCATTAAAGTTGCATCTGTTAGCGCTGCGAGAATGCAAGTATACTTTATAGATAACGAAGAATTCTTTAAAAGAAAATTTGTTACTGTAGATGAAAATGGAAAAGAGTTTAAAGACAATGATGAAAGATCAATGTTCTTTTGTCGTGGTGTTCTAGAAACTGTTAAAAAACTTGGGTGGAAGCCAGATGTTATTCATTGTCATGGTTGGTTTACAGCTTTAATGGCACTATATATTAAAGGTACATACGCTAAAGATCCTCATTTTTCTGGAACTAAAGTTGTTTATAGTCTGTACAATAATTCTTTTGAAACAAATTGGGACAAAAGACTTTCTGAAAAATTAAAATTTGAAGGGTTTGAATCTGATATTTTAGATCAAATAGAAGGCACAAGTTGTGTTGATATCACCAAATTAATAGCTAAGCATGTAGACGGTTTGATTATGTCTTCAGAAACAGTTTCAGAGGAATATCAAAAAATATATGATGAGGCATCTTGTCACAAATTACCATTCATGGGTGAGGATGAGCAAGCAAAAACCTTGTCTGAGTTTTTTGATAAAGTGATAGAGGACACCGTATTGGTATAATTCATAATTTATTTTTATGCTTCTTCACAGATCCTTTTGGGTATTTTCTGTTGTAGTTATTCTTTGTCTTTCTTGTAAAAAGCAAATAAACAATGCTGGTAGTGGTGTTTTAGGTTCTCAAAATATTTTAAACGGCATCACTGTTGATACCTTTGATTTAATTACCTATACTGTTCAAGAAGATTCAATTATAACAGACAATGCAGCAAATATTGTATTGGGTTCCTATACAGATCCAAAGCTTGGTTCTTTTGACGCATCATTTTACACACAGTTATTGTTAGGTGGTACAACTCCTAATTTTGGAGATGCAAGCACCATAGTTTTAGATTCTTTTGTTCTTGCTTTGGAATATACTGGATATTATGGCGCTCTTACTGTTCAAAATTTTGAGGTTTACGAAATGGATGAATCTATTTATCTTGATTCTGCCTATTATATTTCTTCTTCAAAACTTGTAAAGCCTACCAATCATGTGGTTCCTTCAATGTCAAGTATTACACCTGATCCAAATAACAATGTTATTGTTGGTGCTGATACTTTGTCTCCTCAGTTAAGAATTCATTTGGATACAAATCTTGCTAGAACTTTTATTACTGAGGCTGTTAGTGGATCAAGTACCTTTTCAAGTAATGAAGACTTTAAATCTTATTTTAAGGGATTGTATGTTAAAACAAATAATGGTGCTCTGTCCTCAGGAGATGGTGCAGCTCTTTACATCAACCTGAATGATGCATCGTCTAAACTTACTATGTACTTTCAACAAGATGGAGAATCTAAAACTTATGATTTGGTTATGAGTTCTGATGGAGCTGATTTTGTACACATTGATATTGATTATTCAGGTTTTCCTGTTGATCAGGTAATGCAAGATTCATCTCTTGGAAAAGTTGAGTTTTATGCTCAGGCCTTTACGCATAGAGCCGCTATTAAAATACCAGGATTAGATAGTCTTCCGCTATCTTCCATTATACATTCTGCAAATCTTGAACTACCTGTCCAGTTTCAATCGGGTACAAGCTATGCACCTGGCACACTAACTTCAGTTGCTACTAGGGTTAAGAGTACGGATGAGTTTTACACGCCTTTAAGCTCTATTGGTCAATACATTGATTATAAAAAACAGGTTGAAGTTGATTTAAGATATTACGTTCAATCTTTATTAACGGGCGAAATTGATAACACTGAGGTAGTGGTTTCTCCACTTTATTTCATAAATTCGGCAGACAGAATTGTTTTTAACGGTCAAAATACGACTAACAAAAACAAACCAAGATTGATTTTAACTTATACAACCTACTAGATTATGTGTGGAATTGTGGCATATATTGGAGATAGGCAGGCCTATCCAATTGTTTTAAGTGGACTTAAAAGACTTGAATACAGAGGTTATGACAGTGCTGGAGTTGCAGTGTTAAAAGACGGGGGAATCAATGTTTTCAAAAAAGAGGGTAAGGTATCAAATCTTGAAGATTTTGTTAAAGAAAAAGATGTTAGAGGCACCATTGCTATTGGGCATACTAGATGGGCGACACATGGGCCTCCAAATGATGTAAATGCTCACCCCCATACATCCGAAAATGGAAATATTACACTTGTTCACAACGGTATTATTGAAAATTACGATTCAATCCGACAGGAACTAGAAAGCAAAGGTTATTCATTTAAGAGTGATACCGATACAGAAGTTCTTTGTTATTTAATTTCTGATATAAAAACTAATACAGGTGTTAAGCTTGGAAAGGCAATTCGACTTGCATTACAGCAAGTTGTTGGTGCTTATGCAATTGTTGTTATGTGTGAGGATGAACCACATAAAATTATTGTTGCTCGAAAAAGCAGTCCCCTTGTAGTTGGTATTGGAAAAGAAAACGATTTTTATGTGGCTTCTGATGCAACACCTATTGTTGAGTATACCAAGCAAGTTGTATATCTTAATGATGGTGAAATAGCTGTTCTTAATAGAGAGAAAGGCATGAAGCTTTACAATATTGATGAGGTTCAAAAAGACCCTTATGTTGAAGAATTGGAACTTCATTTAGAGGCATTAGAAAAAGGTGGATATGAGCATTTCATGCTTAAAGAGATTCATGAGCAACCAACATCCATCCAGGATTGTTTTAGAGGTCGTTTAAATGCAATGGAAGGTTGGGTTTCTTTAGGAGGGATTAAATATTATGAAAACGATATTATTAATGCCAATCGTATTGTTATGGTTGCTTGTGGTACAAGTTGGCACGCTTGTTTAGTTGGAGAATATTTGTTTGAGGACTTGGCACGTATTAACGTGGAGGTAGAATACGCAAGTGAATTTAGATATAGAAATCCAATTATTAATGAAGGAGATATTGTACTTGCGATTTCTCAATCAGGTGAAACAGCAGATACAATGGCTGCACTTGAACTTGCTAAAAGTAAGGGAGCTACCATACTTGGAATTTGTAATGTGGTTGGCTCTTCTATATCACGAATTACAGATGCTGGGTCTTACACGCATGCAGGACCTGAAATAGGTGTTGCATCTACAAAAGCATTTACGGCTCAGGTAACAGTATTGACTTTAATGGCTGCCTCACTTGCAAGAAAGAAGGGGAAGCTAAATGAATCAAAATTTAGGAGTCTTTTATCTTCAATGGAAGCAATTCCAAATAAAGTTCAGCTTGTATTAGACAAAACAGAAAAAATTAAAAAAATTGCAGCCAAATATAAGGATGCTAATAATGCTTTATATTTAGGTCGAGGAAGTTCTTTTCCAGTTGCGCTTGAAGGAGCACTTAAGCTTAAAGAAATCTCTTACATCCATGCAGAAGGATATCCAGCAGCAGAAATGAAACACGGCCCTATTGCCTTGATTGATGAGGAGATGCCCGTTTTTGTTATCGCAACAAAAGGTCCGTCATATGAAAAGGTGGTTAGTAATATTCAAGAGGTTAAGGCTCGTAAAGGAAAAATTGTTGCTATTGTCACAGAAGGTGACGAGCAGGTTAAGCAGTTTGCAGATGATTATATTGAAATTCCAGAAACCAATGAGCATTTGGTTCCATTGATTGCGACGATTCCATTGCAAATATTGTCTTATTATATTGCGGTAATGAGAGATTGTAATGTGGATCAGCCAAGAAATCTAGCGAAGTCGGTTACGGTAGAATAATCATTAAGGGTTTATAACAACAAATCAAAAGGAGTCATAAGTCATTGCAAACATTCAACCCACCCATTTGTGTTTAAGGATGTAATTATTCAGTTATTACAATTTCATTTTAAATAATACTGAAAACAATTAATCTGGTATCTTGTTAACTTAAGTAATGATTAGATTATACAATTAATTGGAAACACTTAAAATATTAATTTGCTTTTCGGCGATAGCTTTTGTCTATTTTGGATTCAACTGCTTTTTTTCAAGATTTATAATTTCAGAATTTGAAAGATACAACTTACCCAATTATAGAAAACTAACAGGCTCTCTTCAATTATTGGGAGCTGCTGGCTTGTTCTTTGGTTTGTATTTTAGTCCGCTAATCACATTATTAGCATCTACTGGCTTATTTTTTTTAATGATAGCTGGTTTTATTGTCAGATTAAAAATAAAGGATGATTTTATCAAATCTGCACCTTCTTTTATATTCGCTGCTCTAAATCTCTTAATTGCAATTAAAACAGGTATTGCATTTTTTTAAAGACTCAGAAGTGCAATAGCAACATTCATTAGCATAAATAAGAAAGCGGGGAATGATTTAATCAAAGGATCTTTTACCTTGATATGCATTGCTACAGAACCCAATAATAATATAGCCAAACCTATGCTGCTAGCTAAAGTTAAAACATCAAATTGTATAGAAGCGAGTAATAATATAGCCAAGCTTACTTTTAGTATGAAAATTGTGGTATAGAATGATTTTGACAGTCCATATACCTCAAATTCTTCGCTAATACTTGATGCGGATCCGCCTCTCCATTTAGTTTGTTTCTTAGCTTGAATTAACCAAACATTTAAGATGCTTAAACCAACAATTATTTTGAGTGCAATAATAACATATGATTGAGATTCCATTTTGACTTTTTTTTGATTGTTTAAAAATACAAATTTGATATTAATATAAATACTGTTGTTAGGTATGTTTTTTTTAATTGTTTAAAGATAGACGTTTTAATATTTCAATGATTTTTACTTTCATACAATTTATGGTATTTCCAGGAGGCGATTCCCCCAATAAATGAAAACCCAGCCAGAATCAAAAACACATATTGATAGCCATCCTTACCGTCAAAGTTTTCTAAGAAATAACCAATCATAGGCCCACTAAAAATATCAGGGGTGTATCCAAAAACCGAAATAACACCAACAGCAGTTCCGGTATATATTAGTGGTATTTGTCCCTTTTCCATGACTGAAAAATAAAGAACTCTAAGTCCATATACACCAATCGCTAAGATTAATATAGAGATGACAAACAGGAAAGTTGAAGAGTGAGAAATGAAGTTCATAGAAAATAATAGTGCAGATAAAAAAGAAATGGCAAAGCCATAAATTAGCAGCAAGCTTCCTTTTAATTTATATAAAAAAATGGCTATTACAATCGAAATGACAGGTCTAGCATATAATAAAAATGTGGCTATTTTCGCAGATTCAACTTGATCGTATAACATGATTTCTTTTGCATATAAAGAAATAATATCAGTTGTTTTATAACCCATATAGGCACATAAA
>TARA_Y100000385_G_scaffold44613_2_pt1 | contig 11194 bp, 11 predicted proteins | sample TARA_Y100000385 | Tara Oceans TARA_Y100000385 (sample SAMEA2620980) | marine metagenome | biome: marine biome (ENVO:00000447); feature: surface water layer (ENVO:00002042); material: "saline water (ENVO:00002010), including plankton (ENVO:xxxxxxxx)" | depth 5 m
AAAAATTATTTTTCTCTATAATAAAACATCATTTTATAACCATAAGTAAAATTATATTTTTCTGGATAATAGTTAGAATTTTCTATAAAATCCCAATCTTTATTGCTATTAATTAAATTTTTCCATTTAAATCTTGATAACCTACTATAGCTATCTCCATCAAATTTATATTCTTCATCATTAATAGTGCATACACTTACAAAATGTTGATTTGCATTTTGCTTAAAATATGTTTTATTTGTTAAAATTATAGAATCTAATATATATTTATAATTATTATCTTTTATATTTATATTATAATATTTTTCATATTTTGTAGTATTTTTTGATATATGTTGAATACTATCTTCTAATATTATTATATCGGGTATAACAGAATAATTATTTAATTTATAATTTAATAAAGATTTTATATTAATATTATTATAAATATCAATTCTTAATATTTTTAAAATATTATAATCTAAATAATTTATTAATGCTTTATAAAAATCAATAGGATTTCCTGCTTCATATATATTTGGAATATCTATTTGTTTATATTCTTTAGATTTATTTATAATATTATAAATTTCTTTAATATAATAATTTGTATCTGAATTATATGTTAATTCTTTGATTTGATTATATAAATTATTATTAGTATTTTTTTTATAATTATTTTGATTATATGATGCTTCAATATATAAATTTAATATAAAAAAAAGCTTACGTAATTTTAAATCTGTAATTTTTGTTTCATCGGCTTTTTCTCCTTTAATCATAAGTTCTCTAAAAAATCTAAAAAATTTTCTTCCTTTATCACTAAAAAAAAATGTTACATACATTGTATTAAACCAACAATTACCTACAATTTGTTTTGGAGCAATAAATTTAGTATGATCTAAATTTTTACTATATTTTAAATTGTTTAATAAAAAATTTTTTACTTGTTTATTATTATAATTTAAACATTTTGATTTATTACTAACTTTTATTTTTAATAGATTATTACATAAATTTAATTTATTGTTTTTTAATGTTCTTATACTTTTAACATATAATTTATTATTAATAGATGGACTATATGACTTAGATTTTAATGTTTTTTTACTATTATACATCTAATTATATTAATATAATAAAATATAATAAAATATAATAAAATATAATAAAATGTAATAAAATATAATAAAATATAATTTTTAAAATCTTTTTTAATTATAAATGGAAAATAATAAAACAAAAACCAAAACAAAAAAAACTAATAATTCATTATCAAATATTGGGAGTAGTTTAAGAGAAAGTCTTAAAGGTTTTACTTCAATTAAAAATAATAGTAATAAATTTGAAGAAGAAACTAATGAGTTAATTTCAAACAATGATATTAAACAAAAATCAATTACTTCTATCATAAAATCTCCATCATTTAAAACATTTACACAAACACCCATAGAATCCGTAAAACAAGTTTCGGAAAAATTTAGTGAGACTAGTTCATCATTTTTAAATATAACAAGTATTAGTATTTTTTTATTAATATTTTCTGTATTAGGATTTTTTGGTTACATAATTTATGATTATTTAACAGAAGAAGGTAAAAATATAAATAATTTAATTGCACCAATTTCAAATTTTTTTAGTCAATTTGTTAATAATAAAGATTCTAAAGAAAATGAAAAATCTGATGAAAAATCTGATAAAAAAAATAATGAAAAAATAATTAAAGATGTAGAAAATACTGAAAATAAAATTAGTAAATCTGAAACATTAGAATCAAGTGTTAAAAATAAAAAATCATTAAAACAAGAAAACTCAAAAAAATTAATTGCTAATGAAGAAAATGCAGAACCAGAACCAATAAGAACAGATTCATTAAGTTCTGGATATTGTTATATAGGCAAAGTAAATGATACCCGCTATTGTAGTAAAGTTGATGCACGATCAAAATGTATGTCGGGCGATATTTATCCAACAATGGATATATGTGTTAATCCAAGTTTACGTGCATAATGGGAGAGCGCCCGCACGCACCAGACGGCTTAATACGTGCTATTAAATTTTTATTTTCAAAATTTAAAATAATATTATATTAAATTTTGAATATTATTTTTATATTATTAAACTTATGTATTATAACGTGTTTTATTTTTTGGTGTTTTTCTTTTTCTGTTTTTTGCTGTTTTGTTATTTAATCGCGTATTAAGCCGTTTGGTGACTTGGGGCGATTTCCCCATTAACATTAAATATGGTTTAAAAAATTTAAACATATCATTAGACGTTCTATTGCCATTATATTCTTTTTTTAATTTACCATTTTTGAAAACCATAATCGCTGGAAATCCTTTTATAGAATTTGTTAATGAAGAATAATCTATAAAGTTTAATTGATCAGAATCAATTTCTAAAAGTAAACCATTACATTTAGTCTTTTTTAATTTTTTTTTTAAATACTCCCATTGAGGTTTCATATTTTGACAATGAATACATAGTTTACTAAATATACCAACAAGACATATTTTTTTACTTAATAATTGTTTAATTTTTTCTTTGTCAAAAGAAGAATTATTTAGTTCAATTATTTGCATTTATATAAACAAATATTTTAAATAACTAAAATATAATATTTATATAAATTAATAAATGAATTATAAATTATTAGTTATTTTATTTATTTTTGTTTTTGGATGTTATTATTATATTAATTCATATAATTTATTTGAAACTATGAAAAATAAAGAAAATAATACCAATATTTCTAAACGATGTCCAAATATGTTAATTGAAAAAGATGGGCGTTTTGCTTTATTTAACAGTGATTTAGCATATGTTCCTGGTGTAAATCCAATAGAATTTACTTCATTAGATGAATATAGTGAATTTTTAAATTGGCAAAAATCTCAAAATATTAATTGTCCAATATTATATTTACAATATACTACTGATACACAAAATAATGATTTAATACAAGTTAAACCATCTTTATTTGAAAATGATGGTGGTGTTCCATTTAAAGATGTAATAAGTTTTGGAAAAGAAAATGAAGAATATTATGAAAAAAATAAAATGTATGATGCTACAAAAGACTCAACTCCAAAATCAGATCATAAATATAATACTAATATGCTTCAAGGTTATGATCCGAATAATCAAAATATAGGATTAGATACACCCTTAGACAAATTATATAATAGTACTTCTGAAAAGAGTGCAAATCCTATGGATACAAATTGGGGTGGTAAAAAATATACTGAATCAAAAATAAAAGCAGGCGATTATAAAGGACGTGAAGTACATAAACATAATATTTAATAATTTATTATTTACTACTTTTATTATAATTTGATAAAAAAAATATTTAAAAAAGATTTTATATAATTAAATAATAACCCAATTAGTGTAGTGGTTATAATCCAACCCTTCCAATGTTGGGACCGGAGTTCGATTCTCGTATTGCGCATTTTATAATTATTATAAAAAATAATAATTATAAAAATATTAAAACAAATTATATTATAATATTAAAATGTTAATTATAAATAATTTATTATTTATTTTTTTACCAATATTAAGTATTGGAGATCCTAATATAAAAAATATATTACCCCCAATAAATAATATATATAAAGCAACATTAAATGTACCATTACTCGGTAAACAAAATATCGAATATAAAAGAATAGGATTATTAGAATCAAAAGTTAAATTATATGGTAAATTAGATGTAACTGGATATATATATTTTGATAAAACTAATGTATATAATTATAAATTGGACGATAATTTAAAAAATATAATTAAAAAATATAGATGCACTATTTATAATCCATATTATGATAAAGACAATGATTTAATTAACTTTAAAATAAAAATTAATATAATTCAATTTCAAAAAACGTTGGTTTTAAAAAATATAAATGAAATTAATTGTATAACTTGATTTAAGTATTTAATATATTAAATATTTAATATATAATTCTTATGTATATAATTTTGTAAATAATATTTATATTTATTATGTTTATAAAAATTAATTTTTTTATTAATAAAGCTTTGATTAATTTTATAATTTAATAAAATATGTGGAATTATTGGTGCTATCCACCACAATTCTCCATATTTTAAATTGAAATAATGATCATAATTTTTTTGTAAAAATATAGCACCTATAATACTTATAAATGCACCTATACTATATTTTAATTTATATTTTTTTTTTATAATAAAACAACGTAAATAATGTAATGGAGTATGTATACATAATAAATGTAATTTTGCTATTATTGGATTTTTTATCCAAAATACATGAATAATACCGCTTATTAGATAACGAATATTTTGTATATTATATATTTTATTTTTTATTATTATTTTTTTTGGAATATCTTGTACAATATGAAAAATAGAACTACTTGTTAATAATGTTTTTCTTTGAAAACTATTTAAATTATATACTAATATAGCAGAAAATAAATTATATATTAATGTTTGTATGGGAAAGTCAATAAAATCTGTTGCACCATGACCTATTATTGGAATTAATAATGGGTATTTTATATTCATTATTAATTAATATTATTATAATTTTATATGCTAATTATATAACACTATTAATAATTGCGTTTAATGCAATTTCCCCACAATTATATACTATCAATTATATTTTTTATTGAACTTGATAAAGCTGTATAATTTTTACATTTAATACATAAATCACTATCTTCATCACTTGCTAATTTATCAATATCTAATGATTTAATATTTTTATTTTCATCAATCATAGACATCATACATTTTGCACATTCTAAATCACTGACTTTTTTAGTATTTTTTAATATAGTTTTTATTTCATTTGTTCCACTAGATCCACCTAATTCTTCTGTTAAACCTTTTAGTTTTCTCTCAATTAAAACTAATATATCATCATCTTTTAATTTTTTTTCATTTTTTTGTTGAAAGCTAAAACCTTCAACTATTTTATTTGAATTTAGATTGGTTTTTTGTCTAAAACTTAAATTTTGAATTAAGTTTGCTTTATAATTTAAAGTATAAATTATAACAAAACATACTAAAAATATTAAAATTCCATATGCTAAATTTTCTAAAAATTTATTATTAAATTTCATTATATATATAATAATAAATTTTATATTAATAAATATTCTTTTATCGATTTTATTACATTAGATGATAATTTTCTATTATTAGCACACATGTTATTCAAACATTCATTATCACTCTCTAAAGCTCCAACTAATTCTTTTAAAGTTTTATATTTTTCTATTATTGCTGTTGCAGAAACAACATTTACATTTGGTATTTGCATTAACATTATTATATTTATATTATCTTTAGTTATATTAGATTTTTTAGAAGTTTTTAAAGCATTTACATAATCATTTTTCATATTTTTGCTTTCACTATTTTCATTATTTTCACTATTTTCATTATTTTCACTATTTTCATTATTTTTATTTTTTCTCTCAATATTAACTGAACTAATTTCTTCATTTTGTTTAATATAATTAGTATAATAGCCTTTTTTGTTTTTTTCTCTCAAAAGTTTATTAACAAATCTATAAATAATTTCTGCAGTTTCAATAGTATTAATTGAATTTAAAACTGAAAAACCTTTAAAATAATTTAATGTTAATAAAGATGAATATAAACTATTTACAAAATTCTTGTTTTTATAATTTATTATTGAACCTTCAATTAAATAAATAATATTATGATTTGCTATAGCACATTCATTTAATCTATATGATTGCTCAGAATAACGTCCATCTTTAATACTTGATTCTAAATCGGCTAAAGATTTTCGTTCAAATAATATTAAACTTTTATCTTCATATTCTATTAAATAATCTCCTAAATCGAGAGATTTAATAATTATTTCAAATTGTTCTTTTGCATTATTATTGTAATTATTTATTAAATTTATTATTTGCTTTGGTTCTCTCGAATCTATATATAATTTCATATAATGCTAAATGTATATAATATAAAATTATATGCTTTAAATAATTATATTAAATAATTTTAAAAAAATATTTATATTAAATAAATGAATAATATAAATATTATATACTATCTAAAAATGTCTTTTACCCGGATAATGAGAAACACCAGTTACATATGGGAAATTAAGATATTTAACACACTTTCTTCCTTCATCACATGGTCTATTGAAACCACAACCTTTACTTAAACCAGTAACATCTCTTGTTAAAGTAGCACCACTATCCCAGTCAATACCATTAGCCGCTGTTCTTGCATATTTATAACCATGTATACCGGTTATATTTGGTCTGGTATTAGAAGTTGGGGCTAAACCAGCCATTGAACCAAAAACACAAGTACTATTAGTTTGTCTATTACTTGCACCAATTAAATTGACACGAGGCATTTTTTTATAATATAAATATATATTTTTTTATAAAAATGAATTGTTAATTAATTAAATATTAATTAAATATTTTAAAATTGTTATTTAAAAATTTATTAAGTATAATTAAATAATAAATAATGTCACAATTTGTAAATGAAGTAATAAAAGATATTAATTCAGAAGATGAATCAAATGATGAAGAAAATAATAATATTACTAATGAAAGTAATATTATTAGTAGCGATGAATTAATATTTAATCCATATAATAGTAATAATAAAGAAATACAATTAAATAATATTGTTACAATATTAAGCAAATATGGAATTTTTACTAAACCATTCAATATTGATTTATATAAACGAGCATTTATTCATAGATCATATACAAAAAGACCTAAATTAGAAAATGAAGAAGCAAATATAATTATTAGCGAAAAACCAGATGATTGTTTACCTTTAAAAACTAAATCAAATGAACGTTTAGAATTTATTGGTGATGGTGTTCTTGAATGTATTACTAAATATTATTTATATAAAAGATTTCCTAAAGCAGATGAAGGATTTATGACAGAAAAAAAAATTGCATTAGTTAAAAATGAGCATATTGGAAAATTAGCTTATGAATTGGGATTACAAAATTTTTATATTATTTCTAGACATGCTGAAGAAAAAAATATTAGAAATAATCTTAAAAAATTGGGTTGTTTATTTGAAGCATTTATTGGTGCAATGTTTTTAGATTTCAATAGAGTAGATGTAAAAGATGAACATGAATGGTTTGCAAATATATTTAATTGTGGTCCAGGATTACAATTTGCACAAATATTTGTTGAAAATGTTTTTGAAAAACATGTAGATTGGACTAAATTAATAATTAATGATGATAATTATAAAAATAAATTACAAGTTATTATACAAAAAGAATTTAAAATAACACCTGAATATGTAGAACTAAATGAAACAACTAATAATAATATTAATAATGATAATGATTTAAATGATAAAATTTATATCATGGGGGTTTATATTTGTTTTGGACAAAATATTCATAATGCTAATATTAAAGATGCATACGATTTTAATAAATTAAAATCATTTAAAGCTATACATGATAAATTAGAAACAAATTCAAATTTATTAGTATTTTTAACAAAAGCTCAACATAAAATTAAAAAAAAAGCAGAACAAATAGCATGTGATATGGCTATTAAATTAATTGAAAATTATAACAAATAATTTATTTATTATTTAAGAAAAAATACATATTTACATAAATTATATGTTTAAATATAATATATGTTAAAATGAAATATTAAAATAATAATATTATATAAATTACTATTATGAATGAAGAATTGTTAGATAGTATGTTAGTTAAACCATTACCAAAAAAATATGATAAAACTAAAAATACTTTTTTATTTGCAGAAACTAAAAGCGATGAAGAATTATTAGATTCTAAAATTATAGATGAAAGAGATAAGTTTTCAAAAAAGCAATATAATGATTTTATGAGTAAATTACTTCCAAAAAATCAATTTATAGATAAAACTAAAGAATTAGAATTAATTGAAGAGAAAGTTTTAGAAAGTATTCCTCAAGATTATAAGACACAAAATAGTATAATAGAAATTAGTTTAAAAGATCCATTAGAAAAAATAGTCATAACTAAAGAATTAGAAAAAGAAAAAACAAAAGCTTCTATAAAAAAACCGGTTTCAAGAATTACAGAAAAACCAAAAACATTAAAACCTAAAGATTATACGATAGACAATGAATTTATAATTGATGAAGAAATGTTAATAGGAGATAGTGCAATCAAGAATAGAATAATTAATATTGAAAAACCATCAATTAAAACCGATTCTTATTATTTAGAAAATAGAGAAACTTATATAAAATTTATAGAAGAATTATTTAAACCATATCAAGAAAAATTATTACAAGAAGAAGAAGAAATTAAAAGTGGAAAAATTGTAATTAATTGTGATAATTATAAAGATAATAGTTTTAAACTATTTACTCATCAAGAATTAATAACACGTTATATAAATTTATATACACCTTATAGGGGATTATTAATATATCATGGTTTAGGTTCAGGAAAAACTTGTTCATCTATTGCTATAACAGAAGGTTTGAAAGATGAAATGCGAATATTAGTATTTATGCCTGCTGCATTAAAACAAAATTATATTGATGAATTAAAAAAATGTGGAGATTTTCTTTATAAAAAAAATCAATATTGGGAGTTTATTAATACATCAAAAAATCCCGAATATATTAAACCGTTAAGTGTTTTATTAAAATTACCTGAAAATTTTATAAATAAAAATAATGGTGCTTGGATGGTTAATGCTAGTAAAGAAGCAAATTATGATAATTTAACACCAAGTGAACAAAAAATTTTAAATGAGCAAATAGAGTTAATGATAAAATATAAATACTCATTTATTTCATATAATGCACCTAATTTTAAAACACAAATAGAAACAGTTACTTCAGTTGATTTAAATGATCCAAATAATAATCCATTTAATAATAAAGTTATTATTATAGATGAAGCTCATAATTTTATAAGCCGTATTGTTAATAAATTAAATATTTCCGAAAATAGTAAATCACTTATTGTTAAAATTTATCAAAAATTAATGGATGCTGAAAATTGTAAAATAATTTTGTTAACAGGTACTCCAATTATCAATTTTCCAAATGAAATAGCAATAACATGCAATATTTTGCGAGGTTATATTAAAACACTGGAAATAAAATTTAATAGTGTTAAAGGTAGTTTTAATTTAGATTATTTTAAAAAAATGTTAACAAAAGAAAATGTTCAAGATCATATAGATATTATTGATTATAATAATAAATTTAAAATACTCAAAATAATTAAAAATCCTTTTAGTTTTATCAATAAAGAAAATAATAAAGTTGTTTATTCGGATATTAAATTTTCAACAATAGAATTTTTTACAAAAATAATAGATTTATTTAAATCTAATTCATTTGATTTTACTTATAAAATTATAAATAATTTAGCATTACCAGATGGGTTTAAAGAATTTAAAGAATTGTTTATAGATAGTAATGATAATATACGTAATGAAATTTTATTTAAACGAAGAATAGTTGGTTTAACATCTTATTTTCGTAGCGCTCAAGAACAATTGATGCCAAAATATAACGAAGATGAAGACTTAGAATTAATAAATATTGAAATGAGCGAGCATCAATTTAATGTTTATGCAGATGCACGTATTAAAGAAATGACTGCAGAAAGTAAAAAAATGAAGCAATTAATGAAAAAAAATAAAGTAAATAATGACAAAATATATAGTGAAAATGTCTCAACATATCGTTTATTTTCTCGTATGTGTTGTAATTTTGTTTTTCCTGATACAATAAAAAGACCAATTCCAAGTAAAGGAGGAACAATTGAATCTACATTAGATTCTGTCGCAGATAGTGAAACATTAGATGAAACATTTGTAGATGATGTAAATATAGATGAAAAAATAGAGGCATCTGATAATAAATTAGAAGACAGTGATTCGCCAAAAATTGAAAAAGAATTAAGTGAATCAAAAACACATAATTATAATGAACTAATTGCAAAAGCATATAATCAACTTGATATAGAAGGATCACAATATTTAGTACCTGAAAGTTTAAAAGATTTAAGTCCAAAATTTTTAAATATTTTAGAAAATTTAAAGGAACCCGATTTAATGGGTATTCATTTATTATATTCACAATTTAAAACATTAGAAGGTATTGGAATATTTAAACTGGTTTTAAAACATAATGGTTTTGCTGAAATAAAAATAAAAAAAAATTCTTCCGGTGTATATGAATTAAATATAAATGAAAGCGATTATGAAAAACCTTTTTTTGCTTGCTATAGTGGAGATGAAAAATATGAAGAAAAAAAAATTATTAAAGATATATTAAATAATAATTATAGTTTAGAAAATCCACCATTAATTATTCAACAATTAAAAAAAATAAAACCCGGAATTGATAATAATAATTTTGGTGGGTTTATTAAACTTTTAATGATAACATCATCAGGTGCTGAAGGTATTAGTCTTAAAAATGTAAGATATGTGCATATTATGGAACCTTATTGGCATCCAGTAAGAACAAAACAAGTCATTGGTAGAGCTCGACGAATTTGTAGTCATAATGAATTAGATAAAGAATATCAAAATGTAAAAGTATTTTGTTATATAATGAAATTTAGTGAAAAAAATATTAAAGATATACAAGATGCTAGTTACAAAGAATTAAAGAAAGATAAAGGATTAGTTGATTCTAAACAGATTATTACAAGCGATGAATATTTATATCAAGTAAGTTATAAAAAACAAAAAATAACAGAAAATATTTTAATAAATATTAAAGAAAGTTCTATAGATTGTAATGTATATCCAAATAATAAAGAAGATTTAAAATGTTTTTCGTTGGGTAAAGACGACGATGAAGAAATAGATTATGATACATTAACATATACAGATGATATAAAAAAACAAAAAATACAACAAAATGAATCTGTAATTGCATTAAATAAAACTGAAAAAAAAATGGTATTAAAACAATTAGGAACTACTAATTATGGTGTTAAAGAAGGAACAAAATTAGTTTATAAATTACAAACAGATGAAGAAAAAAAGAAAAATCAAAAACCAAAATTTGTTGGAACATTGGAAGAAATTGAAGTTGAAGGTAAGAAAAAATATAAAATAGTTCCTCCTAAAAAATTATAATTTAATTATAATTTATTTATAGTAAATTTATAGTAATAATCATATATATATAT
>TARA_Y100000385_G_C13108588_1_pt1 | contig 11187 bp, 9 predicted proteins | sample TARA_Y100000385 | Tara Oceans TARA_Y100000385 (sample SAMEA2620980) | marine metagenome | biome: marine biome (ENVO:00000447); feature: surface water layer (ENVO:00002042); material: "saline water (ENVO:00002010), including plankton (ENVO:xxxxxxxx)" | depth 5 m
AAAAAAAAATAATATAGGATTTATTTATGGCACACAAAAAAGGAATGGGTAGTACAAAAAATGGAAGAGATAGTAAATCAAAACGTCTTGGAGTTAAACGCGCTGATGGTCAATTTGTAACTGCTGGTTCTATTCTTGTAAGACAAAGAGGCACAAAAATTTATCCTGGTAAAAATGTAAACAAAGGTAAAGATGATACATTGTTTGCACTAATTGATGGTAAAGTAAAATTCCATCGATTAGGGAAAGAAAAAAAACAAGTAAGTATACTCAATTAACTTTCTAAATTTTTATTTTTTTTATTAATTAAAATATTCCTTGTAATTCCACTGTATTTTGTTCTTTTAATTGGGCTTTTCTTAAAAGTCTTTTGATATTCTTCAACTGATATATTTTCCCAATCTTCATTATTTTTAATATCAATTTTATTTCTTTTTTTAAAATTACTATCATCACTTATCTGCTCATATTTTATATTCCAAGGGCATACTTCCTGACAAATATCACATCCATATATCCAATTATTAAGTTTTTTAGATGATGAATCAGGTATTGAATCTCTATGCTCAATAGTAAGATATGATATGCACTTGTTTGAGTCTAAAATGTAATCATCAAGGGCTTCTGTTGGACATGCATCTATACATTTAGTACATGTTCCACATAAATCATAGGTAAAAGGCTTGTTATATTTCATTTCAAAATCAATAATAATTTCAGATAAGAAAAACCAAGTTCCAATTTTACTATTAATTAAATTAGTGTGTTTTCCAATCCAACCTAGACCTGATTTTTGTCCCCAATGTTTTTCCATAATTGGAGAAGTATCAACACATACTCTGTAATTAAATTGTTGATTATGAAGATTAATAATTTTAATAATTTCATATAATTTTTCTTTTAGAACTAGGTGATAATCATTCCCCCATGCATAATTTGAAATCTTATAATCATCATTATTTCTATTATTATCTGTATAATAATTATATCCAAATGAAATAACAGTTTTTGCTTCAGGAAAATACTCTAAAATATTTCGTCTTTGTTCTAAACTAGTCTTCATCCATTTCATAGAAGCATGAAAGCCAAGATCTACCCATTGATTAATTTTAGTATTTATTCCTGTAGCTGGAGAAAAACCAATAAGATTAAATCCTAACTCTTTTGATTTTTCTATTATTGTCTGTTGGAGTGAATTATTTTGCAATTAATAAAATAAGGAGTTTAAAAATTTTCAAAATAAATAATTTTTACTTCCCTATTCATTGAATCGTATACTTCATTATTATTTAAGCTATACTCATTATTTTTTGTTATATCATTAATATTTATTTCTAACATTAAATTAGTTGTAGCTGACCATCTCAAACCGGCATTCAAATAGCCTCTTCCTTTTCTTATTACTAACGAATCATCATCTATGGTATTATCATCATCTCTAGCCAAATTATATTCAGCTAAAATTGAAAAGCTTCTATTCAATTCTTTATCAAAACCAAAAAATAAATTCATATCATCATCTTTATCATCATTTTCAAATAAATTTTTATTTAAACCCATATGAAAACCTAAATTGCCTAAAAAATTATAATTACGGCTAAGCACACAATATACTCCCATTGCTTTGTATTCATACCTATTATAGCCTTCTCTATCTATGAATCTGCCCTTACCTTGTGTATCTAGACCAATTAAGACTGCTGGCATTGCTTCAGATTCATCATAAACTCTGTATTTAAGATTTACTTCTGGATAAGATTTATTTTTTTTCAAGCTTCCAATTCCTATGAATTCTTGAAGACCAAAAGACACTCCAAATGTTAGATTATCTGTTATCCCTAATGAAAAAGATGGCAAAATACCACCATTATTCATTAATAAAGTTTCAATAGTATATGTTCCCTTTGGAAGAGTACCTCCCGTTGGAAGAGATACTAATTTCAGAGGTGGATAAGGCTGCTCAACCTGAGTAAAAATAAAATTAAATGTAAATATTATTAAAACTATATTTTTCATATTTAAAATTAGTGATTTTATGATAGTAAAAAAATAAATAAATCAATAAATAGAAAGTAGTACGGGCATATGATCGGAAATATATTCTTCATAAATTTTAAAACTACCCATATAATCATCAAAAGGTAATGTTTTAATTAAATAATTCTTATTATCAATTAAAGTATTTGATATAAGAATATGATCTAAAAAACTAACATATGGTTCTTTTGGATATGTTGCTTGCTTTAAATCATAAGTAATATCTAATGTAGGAAAAAACATTGAACTGTCGCTTAAAAACAAATCAAAACAATGTTCTCCAGGCTCATCTTTTAAATCATCATTCCAGTCACCAAGAACAATAAATTGATTAGATAATGATTTATTTAAATGATTATTTAAATAATTGTATAACTGTTCTGCAGCTAATTTTCTTCTATTTAAACCAGAATCACAACATTTCATATGTAAGTTAATGATTGATAATTTTTGATTGTTACTTTTTAATAAAAGGTCACATTGCAAAGGTGGTCGACCAGCAAAAAAGTAATCATTTTCAGCAAAAAGTTCTTTTCTTCCAACTAAATCAAATAGATTTTTTTTGTAAATAATTGCTTGATCCATAAAAGAAGACTGCTGTGAGATAATAAAATCGTATTCTGGAAGATAAGACATTAACTTACTAAACCAGCTTCTTTTTTTAATTTCTTGAAAAGCAATAATATCTGCATCAAGTTCTAATACAGCCTCACTAAGTGCATTTATTGTAGAATCACCGCTTGTAGGAAAAAATTCACAATTCCATGTAATAATATCTAATCCATTTGTATTATTAATATTAGGGAAATCCCATTGATTGTTATTTTGCTCGATAAAAATATCATTTTTATCAGAATTAATTACTGAAGACCAATCAACTTGTTTATAAACATCTTTAATAGATAGACTATTTCTTTCTTTTAGCCAATCAAAGATATCTGTGTCATAAGAAAAATCGTCAATAAATAAAGTCTGAGAAATACTATTTGTTACAGCACTTTTATAGCCTGTAAATAAATTTGTTTTGGAATCAAATTTTATATAAAAATGGCCAAAACTTGTTCCATTTCCATAGTTTTGAAAAGTATAAGTATGACTATTTTTATCATACCAAGGGGACCTATATCCTTTACTTATTCCTCCAGAAATAATAATATCAATATCATCAGCAAAATAACCAATTTCTATAGCATTTAAACTTTTATCTACTGATAGATTTTTTTCCATCGAATTAACAAATTTTTCATAAACCTCATCTCTATCCCACGGTACACCTGAACTTGTTAGTAATATTAATATATCTACCTTATCAACTAATTTTGAAACCCAAAAATTCATACTTTCTAATGAATCCTCTATTTTAATACCCTTTAAATTCTTATTCAAAACTGTTTCATTTATTTCTGAATTTGCTAAACCAAGGATACCAACTTTAGAACCTTTAATATTAATTATTTTATAGGGATCAAATAATAATTCGTCTGTTTCTTGATACTTAATATTGCAAGCAAGGAAAGGAAAGTTTGCAGTTTCTGATAGCTTTAATAAATTTTGAGGACCAAATAAAAAATCATTATTACCTGGTACGATAGCATCATAACCAACTTTATTCATCCACTCAATTACAGTCTTCCCACTGTCTACTAAGCCTATAGGATGTCCCTGAAAAAAATTACCTCCATCAAAAATTAAAATATCATCTGATTTATTAGGCATATTTTTTTCAATATCTTTAACATATTTATAAAGTGCCGCAGCTCCAACAATTTTAGGTGGAAAATTTGGATTCATAAAATAAGCATCTTGCTCACCCAAAAATCCATGTAAGTCATTTGTTGTTATTACATCAATAAAAGAGTCTTTAGGCAATAAGCTAAAAGAGAAAAATAAACTAATTAAAATTAATTTTACCATTTTCCATACATTGGGTTAGGAAAAATAAAATTATCTAATCCAAATCTATCTAAATTTTGATTTTCAAAATCGCCAATTGCATCTCCTAAATATTGAATAACTTTAAAGTTTTTATACTTTTTCATTCTACCTGTTGAATTAAAAATTTCTGATCTTCGTATTGTTTTTTTATCAGTTTTATCTATTCTTAATAAGTAGATATCTCTATCTGAATAAATACCTAATTTCTTTAAATTATTTTTTGTTTCTTCAACTCTATTATCCATTCTATTGCTTATGAAAATAATTTGAATGTTATTTTCTCTTAAAAAATTAATATAATCAAGTGAACCTGGAACTAATTTAGCATTCTCTTTTAAAACCCACTCATCCCAGGATTTAGGATTAAAATTTTCATTTTTATCAAATAGCATAACTTGATAATCTGAGTTATCTAAAACTGTCTCATCTAAATCCATTACAACAGCATAATTGTTATGTATAATATTTAATGAATAGTTATTAGGTACTAATTTTTTTACCAATTTATTAGTCGCATTATTATAAACTTGATGACATAATGCTTTATACTCTTTTGATTCTCTTGCCCATCTAACATCATTTGGTAGTTTTCCATATATGAATGACAAGTTAAAGATTATTATAAATAAAACTATTTTCATGTTAAAATTTCCATTTTAATGTTGTCAAAAAACTTAACTTATTCTCTGTAACGGTATCACAATCAATTGTGTCACAGCTGTAATCAAAAATATCTTCTAGAGGTAATATATCGTAGTATTTGTAGCTATATGTTGAATAATTCATAGCAATATCTACTGTAAAATCTTTGGAAAAGTCAATGCCTGTACCTAGCGTTAAAATTGACTTAGGTGAAATAGCTTTAAAAAAGGACTCACTATAAACAAGACCTGCTCTAATTGGATAACTATTTAATGGTGAGTATTCAAACCCTAATTTATAATCATTAATATCATAATCTATTGCAGACACATTCTTGTAATTTTCAAAATATTTATTTGTAAGTTCAAATACTAACATCATATTAGTATTTGATTTTGGAGAATATAGTAAACCAAAATTATTTTTTTGAGGTTTATTAAAGTAAAAGCCATCTGGTAAATATACTAATTCTCCATTTTCAAAATCAAATAACTGAGGTAGTCCTACATAATTTGATATTGAATCATTTGATAATCCTGTATTATTACTATTATCGGAGATAACAGCATCTTCTTCATGTGAAAATGAAAAAACTAACTGATTTAACATATTAAAATCAATCCCAACAGTTACAAAAGTATCTCCTGAAATTAAATATGAATTACTGAAATCTTCGATATTTGCAAGATTAGTAGCTTCATAATTACTATCTATAACTGATAATTTTATAGAATCATTTATTTTAGAATCTTTTAATCTATTTAAACCTAAACCAAAAGATAGGTTCTTAAGTTTATTATTAAATCCAAATGAAAATCCTAAGGATTCTATATTCATTGTGCCACTAGTATTATAGGTTTGAAAACCTATTATTGGGTCATTTATTCCAATAACTCCATCAGATAAATTTGAATCTCCTCTAACCTCTTCCTCATAATTATAATTGAATGAAAAATATGGCTTGGACATTACTCCTATCCCTAATTTTAAATTTTTAAATGACTCATTAAATAAAAAACCAAATGAATGGTTAAATAAATTATTTTGGTTAAACACATAATCTGTTTCACCTAAACTTTCTTCCCATTCGTCTTTAAAAACAATGCTTCTCCGCTCTGATAATGATTTAAAATCAATATTTAAATCAATCATATATTTTCCTTTAAAAGAAGATATTTTAGCTGGGTTAGAAATAATAACACTACTACTTGAAGAGGTCAATAAGCAAGTATTACCTATCGCCATAGATTTAGCATCACCACAATATAATTCGTTTGGTAAAACCCTATTAAAAAAAGATTGAGAAAATATAGTGGAAAAACAAAGTACTATATATAAAATTTTATAATGCATAATCTATCTGTATCCTATAGTTAAAATTTTCATTTATGACATATGGGTTTTCGATCCAACTCCCATCATTCAATGCACCTCCAACAATAGTTGTTGAATAATGATCAGATGAATGACTTACTTTTAATTTGACGGCTAATAATGGATTTGGTTTAAAGTTAAACGATACCCAACTATGCACAAGACCATTATTGGTATCAAACAATCTAAAATCATTATCTTCAATATACCACATAAAACCTTCTGCATAAACAAAACCTGCTTTTAATTTCATGCTTTTATCAAAATTATGCTCAAAAGAAAAACCAATTGATCCATCAGGAGAACCAATATCACCAACATGCATTTCTTGATCAAATAAATCTGAACTACCAGTTAGTCTTGGTCTTGGACTAAAGGTAGTATAATTCCAAGAATATAGTAATTCCATGCTATTATAATTTGATAATCTAAGCTTAAATCTAATTCTTGCTTCTTTTGTAAAATAAGGGCTTGGATGAGCTATATCAAAAGAGCCTCTTGACTGCCATTTATAACGAAAATACAACCTGTAATTAAATAATGGTCTCCACTCTAATTTACCAACAATTCTAAAGTACTGTGCTTCATCAGCTTTTCTTATCCAAGAGTCCCATTGAATACCACCAACTAAATCTTCATGAAATTGATATCTAGATTGAATGTAAACACCTCTTTCTGCTTGTGGCTGAGCATTAGAAGAATATAGATTATAATAAATGGGATCTTCTAACCAGTAAGGGTCTTCAAATATAGTAGATTTATATCTTTTATATTCTGAAAAAGATCTTTGATATGGATTATCAAAATCAATATCATAGTCTCTATATAATACCATTAAATCAAATGCATTAAATTGCATATAGCTATTTAAAACATATGCTTTTGGTTCATTATCAAGCAATTTTCCATCAGTATCCATTTGACCTAGCTCGCCTTGAATAACCATATTTTTTATAACTTTACTAAAATTGTACCCAATAACACGTCTGAAAGATTTAGCTTCATTCCAAAGTGAGGATTTTCCTGCTGATGAATACATTGCATTTATTTCAGGGTCAGCTGAATTACTCATATAATTCAAATAATAAACATCTCCAGAATAATCATCATAATCAGATATATCAATGCCCAATCCATCTGTATCTCCATCACCACCAATTATAGTTTCAATAACTTGAGGACTTAAAACTCTATCATATAGGCTTTCATAAAATGTAAGACCAAAATTAGTAGTTATATTTGGGGCATATCTTAAATTAATTCCATAGGTCCATTCTTCAACAGAATTAATTAAATTTTCATTAATTTTACCATTATTTGAATATCCATATCCTAATCTAGGATTCATTGTAATCAAAGAAGAAAAGCTTCCATCTGGATTAATAACAGCATCCCTCATATTATTATTTTTTGGGATACCGTTTGATAAAAACATTGATAATCTAATCTTACTTGTAGAAAGCTGAGCTGCTAATCCACTTAAAACAAACTGGGTTGATCTGGTAAAATCAGTACTAATACCAGTCTGTCTTTTAGAAAATTTATACCCAGATCTCCTTGGCTGATAAAAATCCGTTGATTCAAATACAACTCCCTGGCCATATGCAGCTGTAAAATTACCGATAATTAATTTATCTAATCTAAATAATGGAAAATTTACTTTTTCAACCGATAAAAAAGCTTTATCTGTATAAATATTTGAGGATTGTCCTATTTGGTTATACCTTAAAACACCAAAATTATAATTTTTATATCCAATTAATAATTTAGCTAATGTTTCGGGGTTGGTAGATTGTGAGAAATTTACTGGAATCTCATCTTCATCAAGACTTGAAGAAGATGGAATTGATCTCACCATAGAAGTATATCTTATATTTATTTTATTATTATCTACATCTGAATATTTTATAAAATCTAGTAAGTTTTTGTAACCGTAATAGCTGATTCCAGGTGAATTTTTTAACTGAAAAGTTCCAGATATTTTTCCTCTTTTCTGCTGCTTTAATACTGCAACAACATCCATTGGACTGAAATTCGGTAATGAAGATAGATCATCATAATTCATCCTATTGACATTTTGAGGGTCATAATATCTATCGAGCCATAATTCTGCTATACCTTCAGAACTTCCTTCTGAAGCTAACCATTGATCAGTTTTATATGAAAAATTTGAAGATGTATTATATTCTCTTTTATTAATTATAATAAACTTCTTAAGCTTCTTAATATCCTTAGCATCAAGCGATTGAGCATTCAGTAAATCATAAATAGTATTTATTTCACCAACAGAATTAATATATGACCATAGCTCATCTATCTTCTTTTGTGGCAATGGTAGAGTAGAAAATTCATTATAACTAGCGTTGTTTATATCTATTTTATCAGTACAAAAAAAACAACCAACTAATAGAAGTACTATAAATTTATTATTTATCAAAGTTAACCTTAATTGATAATAAATTAGAGGCTGATAGTAAATGATGGGTTAGCAAACTGTAGGACATTTCAATATTATTAAATTTATAAGATAAACCAAAACCAAACCTATTAGGATTCATCTGTATTCCAGTTCTAAATGTTAAAGATTCAATAATATCATATTGTATTCCAAATCTAAAAGAACTTTGTTCTTGACCTAAAACTTTTTCAATTGCAAAAGTTGTAAATAAGCCATCAAAAGGATTATACGTAAAACCTACATCCATTCTTCTTGGTAACTGAGAAGAAGAAGAACCTTTACCTATATATGGATTATTAATATTTTTGATAAATGCACCAAAACTAATTTTGTTTCTTAATGAAGCATACACTCCAATATCTAATCCTAAAATAGAAGTTTCTCCGGAAGATAAACCTCCTACACCATCACCATTTACACCTGCAGAAGCATTTTGGTAAAAAATCAAACCATTAATATTATAACCAACAGATAGTTTTGAATTCGCATCATCTAACAAGAAAAACGCTTTACTAAATGTAATGGATTTCTCAGTAGATAAATTTTTATCAGAAAATCCACTACTATTTGTTCCTAATTGTTGAATTGAAATAGCAGAACTGTGTGGTAAGCTAATTGATAAAAACTGGTGATTTAAAAACTTCAGACCATATAAATCAGTTGTTCCTGCGATAAATGAGTAAGGTTTAATATTAACTAATCCTGCTGGATTATAGAAAACAGTTTCCAAATCATTTACATCTGAGACAACAGCACCTGCCGTTCCCATAGATTTAGAACCGATATGAGAAAGATTAGAAAAACTTTGAGTAAAAACACTAAAAGTAATAAAACTTAATAATAATATAATATTTTTAACCATTAATGATTAACTCCTACAACAATCGGTGCCACATCTGTTGTTGTTTTGCCTGTTTGAAAATTAGATGCCTCAACTTGAATTAGGTAAGTGCCTGGTGGAACAATTTGACCGAGATGATCTCTTCCATCCCAATCAGAAGTATCTTCATTCCTTTCAACAGTACCACCTGTTTCATAGTATTTATCTACAATACTTGTTATAAAAATTCCATTTAAATCAATAATTCGAACAATTACTCTAGAGTTAGAAGGAAATGAATAACTAAAATCTAACCGTTCACCTAAAGTTGGAATAATAACATAAGGTGCAGTTGATATTTCAGCTTTTATAATAGTCTGATCTTCCAACAAATTTCCGTCCGGATGATATGTGTCATATAACAAAATATTACTAGCACTTGCAACTTCAAATTGCCATGAACAATTGTAAGTGCCTAATACTCCTTCAACATGTACCACATATTTTGATGGGTCATAAGGATCGACCATAAAACCAATGGCTGAACTTTTTACATCCCAATCCCAAACAACTATTTCAATTTGATAACCATTATTATCTTGTAATGCAATAACTTCAGGTCCGCCAGCCGGTCTCACATCATCATATCCTACAACTAATCCAATAATCTGGTAAGTTGTACTTAAATTTTCATCGCATTCATTTCCCTGATTTTGATCAACAATATATTGAATAGAATTACCTGATATATCACAGGCACCATTATCAATCGTAGCGGATGGGACATAATTTGCTGCTGAAGAATCTGTGCATCCTAAACAACTATACTCACAACTACCATCATTAACTTCAGCATTTTGATCGTAATTACATGAGGAAACATCAGTGCAACCAGAAACTGGTTCAGGTTGTAGTGGATTAAGAATTATTTCCCATGACTGATTAAATATTTCACTGGTTTCATCATGTCCTGTTATTCCATTTCCAGTAATATTATTGGAAGGACCACTCTCCCCGTTCTCAGTTGTTGATTTCCTAACATAAGAATAATCTAAATCATGAGCTTCTAAAATATTATTAGCCTGGATATTAAATGGAGTATCATCTAAATAGGTTGATATTCCCGTTTTATCAATACCATATAAATCAAGTGCTTGAATATTACCCCAATAGAAATAATCAACATCTTGTACAATTGGACTTGAGCCATCCCAATAAAACAATATCAAAGATTCATAATTATCCGCTAAGTTAGCTAGTGAGCCTATAGTATTTTGGCCATCAACGACATCCAACATGTCATTAGATAAAGTTAGATCGGGGTTGTAAGAATAATAACTATTAAAAGTAGACGCATCATTCAAACTTATGGTAATAGTTTGCCCAGGACTAATATTAATATCTGGAAATCTTACTATAAAGTCACTTGAAAATCCTGACCAATAATCACTGCCGGTTGGTAAATTATAATAGTGATTCAATGAAGATTCAGCATCTGATAAATAGTAATCAGCTAGACTAATAGTTTCATCTGTGGGGTTATAAATAGCAATTACTTCAGCTTCATCAGGAGTAATTGTAATTTGTGAAAATATAATATGGTCGGCTTCTTGACCTATTAAAAAGTTAAAAGCTAACAAGATTAAAATAATATTTTTTTGCATTAATTTCCTAAAATCATATTAATAAGAGAGATTATATCTGTAACATTTATTATACTGTCATCATTAAAATCAGCTGAACAAAAGCCATCATCTTCTAAAACAGCATTACCTAAAATGTGATTAACTGTAGATATAACATCTAATACATTTATTGTACCATCACCTGTCACATCACCATCAGCTACACATTCTCCTACACTACCATCTACTACAATATCAGATTCATATTCTACTGTAATCTGCCATTCACTTGAAAT
>TARA_Y100000385_G_scaffold48309_1_pt1 | contig 11180 bp, 9 predicted proteins | sample TARA_Y100000385 | Tara Oceans TARA_Y100000385 (sample SAMEA2620980) | marine metagenome | biome: marine biome (ENVO:00000447); feature: surface water layer (ENVO:00002042); material: "saline water (ENVO:00002010), including plankton (ENVO:xxxxxxxx)" | depth 5 m
TTTTAAGTGATGATTTTGTGGCTTAGATAAAAAATAAACCCTCTTATATTGAGGTATTAAAATATGAGTATTATGAAAAATTTATTTATCCTCGGATTTGTTGCAATAGTATTTGCAAGTTGTTCTACCACAGGAAATGGAGAGTTAATAGGTGTTCAAAATAGACCTATTTGGAACCCTACCGATCCTTATGGAATGGTTTTTGTGCCTCAAGGAAGTTATAATATGGGGCCTGGAGATCAGGATGTGCCTTATGCACATGTAACTCAGCACAAAACAGTTTCTGTAGCTGCTTTTTATATTGATGAAACGGAAATCACTAATAACGAATACAGACAATTTGTTTCTTGGGTCCGTGACTCTATAGCGCGTGTTATTCTAGGTGAAAACGGAGTAGAAGGTTACGAACTTATCGAAGAGGATGAATATGGTAATTTTATTGACCCGCCAAATATTGATTGGAGTAGACAAATACGTTGGGATGATGCAGAGGTAAGAGAGGTGCTAGAAGATGAGATGTACCTTCCTGAGCATGAGCGTTTTTATTCAAGGCGTCAATTCGATACTAGAAAATACAATTACCGTTATGAAGATGTTGATATAGTCAGAGCATCATCAAGAACGAATAAAGAAAAAGGCAAGGAAGACAGATCTATCTTTATTGAAAAGCCAGAATTAAATATTTTTCCTGATACTTTAGTTTGGACATCAGACTACACGTATTCTTACAATGATCCGCTCTCAAGGAATTATTTTCATCACCCAGCTTTTGATGATTACCCTGTTGTTGGTGTAAGTTGGAAACAAGCAGTCGCTTTTTCTAAATGGAGAACACACATATTAGATAATTACTTAAACGATAGAGAAGAACCTCTTCACGATCAATTCCGTCTTCCTTCAGAATCAGAATGGGAATATGCGGCTAGGGGTGGTTATGATTTAGCTCCATATCCTTGGGGTGGACCATACACTACTAATGATGCTGGTTGTTTTTTAGCTAACTTCAAGCCTAGAAGAGGTAACTATACTGCTGACGGTGGTTTAAGAACAGTGAAGGTTGCATCATACAACCCTAACAATTTTGGTCTGTATGATATGGCCGGAAATGTTGCCGAATGGACTAGCAATGCTTATGATGAATCTGCATTTAATTTTGCTCATGACATGAACTTTGACTTCAACTATGATGCTGAAGATTCTGATCCAGAAATTCTAAAGCGTAAAGTTATTAGAGGCGGTTCATGGAAAGATATCTCACACTTTATCCAGGTAGGGACAAGAGATTATGAATTTCAAGATACAGCAAAATCATACATTGGATTTAGAAACGTGATATCCTTTATTGGTAGAGATAAAGCAGATTTTAGATAATTAATTTTTTTAACAACTTATAAGAACAACAAATTATGGCATTATTAAACCCCAACTCAAAGAAGTTTAAAAATGGAATGGCAAAGCTTTATGGTTTTGGAGCTGCTATCGTTATACTAGGTGCACTATTTAAATTAATGGACTGGCCAGGTGCTGGAGCTATGCTTACTATCGGACTTTCAACAGAAGCAATTATCTTTTTCTTCTCTGCTTTTGAGAAGCCGCATGAAGATCCAGATTGGAGTTTGGTTTACCCAGAATTAGCATATATGAAAGATCCAGATGATGGAACTTCTTCATCCTCGAAAAAAACTCCAGTTCAGGAATTAGATAACATGTTAGACAAAGCTAATGTTGATCAAGCCTTAATAACTCGATTAGGGGATAATTTAAGATCCTTTAATGAAACTGTTGAGGGCGTTAATAAGTCTATGGATGCTGTATCTGCTACGGGTGATTATAGTGATCAAATGCGTGAAGCTGCTAGAAAGTTAGCTGAAATGAATACGTATTATGATTTACAGCTTAAAACAATGCAAAACATGGGTAATTCTGTCAGTGATTCCGAGAAGTTTCAAGTTGAAATATCCAAACTAGGCACTAATCTAGAAGCGCTTAACAAAATGTATGCTAACATGCTTAGCGCAATGAATAAATAAACAATTTTTCATTTAATTTTTAGATAGAAAAAATAAACCAATGGCAGGAAATAATTTATCGCCCAGACAAAAAATGATTGGTATGATGTATTTAGTTCTAACAGCATTGTTAGCACTTAATGTATCAAAACAAGTCCTAGATGCATTTTCTAAAATTAATAGTGGAATTGTTAAAACAACCAAAAACTTCAGTTTAAAAAATGATGACGTTTACAATGAGTTTGTTTTAGCAGCTGAGACAAATCCAACTAAAGCAGGACCATGGAAAGACAAGGCTTTTACGGTTAAGTCTAAATCTGATTCACTTGTCGACATGATTCAAAGTCTAAAATTTAGCTTGGTTATGTTGGCTGAAAATAAAGTAACCCTTGAGGGTGAAAACCTTAATGAAAATGGCGCCCCACAAGCTCTTAAAGACATAACTTTCGATGATTTAACAGACACGCAAAAAAATAAAAACATTATAAATATCAAGAAGAAAAAAGACAGACTTTCTTCTGGAAATTTTCTTGTCAAAGAACCTAACGGTCAAATACTTGTTGACAGATTAGAATCTTTCAAAAATTATGCATTAACTCTTATCAAAGATGATTTTCTTACCAAATCAATTAAGGAAACAATGAGATATGAAGTTGAAAAAGTTAATGTTGGTGCTAAAAAATCAGATCAAACTTGGCTTGAAAGAAATTTCTCTGATATGCCATTAGTTGCTGCAGTAACTTTGCTTTCTAAAGTTCAAACAGATATTAGAAATACCGAATCAGATGTAATAAATTATTTGAAGCAAGAAATTGATGCAGGCTCTTTAAAGTTTACCTCTGCTGATGCTATACAAATTGCAACTTCAAATTATGTGTTCCTTGGTGATTCATTCAAAGCTGACGTATTCCTTGCAGCAAAAGATACCACTCAGAATCCTTTAATCTATGTTGGTGATTATGAAATTGGTGAAGACGGAAAATATAAAATGATCGGTAGTTATGATTCAATACCAGTAGTTTCTGGAAAAGGAAAGTATGCCGTGAAAGCTAGTTCTGAAGGTTATAAAAAATGGGGAGGTCTTATTTCAATGAAGACTGATGCAGGGACTAAATTATATCCCTTTGATGGTGAGTATCAAGTGGCAAGAGCCAGTTTAGTTGTTTCACCTACCAAGATGAATGTATTCTACATTCTTGCAAGTCACCCACTTAAAGATGGAGCCTTAGGTAACCCTATTGATGTTTCTGTACCCGGTGTTCCAAAGGATAAATTAAGTGTAAGCTGTGATAACGGTGTAGTAAAAAAAGCCAAAGGCGGAGGCTGGGAAGTTTACCCTAAAACAACGGGAAAGGCTAAAATCAGTGTTTCAGCACAAATTGATGGTAAGAGAAGAAATATGGGTTCTTTAGAATATAGAGTAATGAGAACGCCTAAGCCTGAGCCTAAGTTTTTAGGTTCTAAAAATAAAAAAGTTAAAAAGAGTCAATTGCTTTCAAGTAATGCCAAGTTGTATGCTGAGCTTAGCAACTTCGTATTTGATATAAAGTACCGTATTACAGGATTTTCTGTTGATGTTACTCAACGTGGTGAATTAGTTACAAAGTTCGCTAAGGGAAACAAAGTGACTCCTGAAATGAAAACATTATTTGAATCACTGCAAGTTGGTTCTGTATTGTATTTTACTAATATTACCTGCAAAGGACCAGATGGCGCACCAAAATCATTGCCAGCGGTTAAATTAACGGTAAATTAAAACCTAAATATTATGAAGAATTTAGTATTAGTTGTATCCTTAGTTTGTATCTCACATTTTTCATTTGCTCAAGATATTCTTGACGGCGCATATGAGAAAGACATTAGAGATGGTGGAAAGGAAAGGATGATTCAAGATTATCAATACGTTAGAGAAGCTGACGTAATGTGGTCTACCAAGATCGAAAGAGTGATTGATTTAAGAGAGAAAATGAATCAGGTATTCTACTACCCTCTATTACCAATAAACGATAGACAAAACCTTATAGATGTTTTGATGCAAGCTATTGATGAAGGAACTATCACGGCATATGGTAATGCAACAAATGATGACGAATTTCAATCTCCAATGTCTCGTTCTGAAGTTGATTTAATAGGTATAATGGAAGGAGAAAAAATAACTGTTGAAGAAAAGTTTGATCCCGACAATCAAGAATATTATTTAGATACTACTTACAACATCTTTCAAAGACATGATGTGAAAAAGTACAGAATTAAAGAAGAATGGATTTTTGATAAGCAACGTTCTGTTATGGAAGTAAGAATTATAGGAATCTGCCCTGTAATTGATAGAAGAAATGAAGATGGTGTTTATACTGGTGAAACCTCTTTATTTTGGGTGTACTTTCCAGAGGCAAGGAAAATTCTGGCTAAATCTGAAGTCTTTAACCATAGGAAGAATGATGCAGCACGTTTAACTTATGATGATATTTTTCACAAGAGATTTTTTAGCAGTAGAATAGTGAAAGAATCAAATAAGTATGATAGAAAAATTTCTGAATATAAAGAAGGAATTGACGCTCTGTTAGAAGCAGCAAAAATCAAAGAAGAGATTTTCAACTTGGAACATGATTTATGGGAGTATTAATAATTCATATTCACTAGTAAAATTAAAAGTCTTCATTTGAAGACTTTTTTTAATATAAATAGTACATTAACTAAAAAATGAGTAATAAAATTGCAATTATTGGATTAGGTTACGTTGGTATACCACTAGCTGTAGAATTTGGTAAGCTATTTCCAACTATTGGCTTGGATATTGATGAGTCACGAATTAATGAGTTAAACTCTGGTTTTGATAGAACACTTGAGATGTCAAAAGAGAACCTTGAATCTGCTACTCATTTAAGTTACACTACAGATATCACTGATACTTCAGCTTGTAATATTTTTATTATAACGGTTCCTACACCTATTAATGATAAAAATCAACCGGATTTGACTCCATTAGTAAAATCAAGTCAATCCGTTGGTAGTGTCCTTAAAAAAGGTGATGTAGTGATATATGAATCAACGGTATATCCTGGTGTTACTGAAGATGAATGTGTCCCCATTCTGGAACAAGTTTCTGGGTTGAAATTTAATGAAGATTTTTTCTGTGGTTATAGCCCTGAACGTATTAACCCTGGTGATAAAGAAAAAACACTCACTAAAATTTTAAAAATCACTAGTGGGTCAACACCTGAAATAGCTGATTTTGTGGATTCATTGTATAAATCTATTATAACAGCTGGAACATATAAAGCTCCTTCTATAAAAGTAGCAGAAGCAGCTAAAGTTATTGAGAATACTCAAAGAGATGTCAATATTGCCCTTGTTAATGAGTTGGCATTAATATTTGATACTATGAATATTCCAACCAATGAAGTTCTTGAGGCTGCAGGAACTAAATGGAATTTCTTAAAGTTTAAACCAGGTTTAGTAGGTGGCCATTGTATTGGTGTAGATCCTTATTACCTTACATATAAGGCCGAAAAAATGGGTTATAAGCCAAACCTTATTCTTTCATCTAGAATAATAAACAATGGAATGTCAGCATATATTGCTAAAAAGACAATTCGTTTTTTAGTTGATAATGATAAAAATATAAAAGGTGCGAATATTCTGATATTAGGTCTGACTTTCAAAGAAAATTGTCCAGATATTAGAAATACTAAAGTTTTTGATATCATTAATGAATTAGAAGATTATGGTTGCTCTATTGATGTGTATGACCCTTGGGTGGATGCTTCTGAACTTAAAACACATTATGATAGAGAAATAATATCTGATCCATTTACAGCAGATAAGAAATACGAAGCGATAGTTGTCTGTGTTTCTCATCATCAATTTGTAAACTTAAAAAGGGAAGATTATAAATCTATTTCAATGGGTAGCCCTATTGTTTTAGATATCAAAGGAATTGTTAACGAACCTATATGGAGACTCTAATGAAAAATTTTGCTTTAATCGGTGCAGCAGGATATATTGCTACACGACATATGAAGGCTATCAAAGATACTGACAACAACTTAATTGCTGCTTTAGATAGATTTGATAGTGTAGGTATTATTGATAGTTTTTTTCCTGAGGCTCATTTTTTTACTGAGCCAGAACGTTTTGACAGACATATTTACAAGCTTAAAAACTCCAGTAATGCTATAGATTATGTTAGTATTTGTTCTCCAAATTACTTACATGATGCTCACATAAGATTAGCCTTAAGAAATGGTGCTCATGCTATATGTGAGAAACCTTTGGTCTTGAACCCTTGGAATATTGATGCACTAGAACAAGTTGAAAAAGAATACGGCAAAAAGATTAACAATATTTTACAGCTTAGACTTCACCCATCCATTATAGCTTTAAAAGAGAAAGTTGATAATGGTCCTAAAGATAAAATTTACGACATTGATTTAAGTTATTTGACAAGTAGGGGAAATTGGTATTTTACTTCTTGGAAAGGTGATAGCGCTAAGTCAGGCGGGATTGCTACTAACATAGGTATCCATTTTTACGATATGTTAACTTGGATTTTTGGAGGTGTTAAAAGCAATATTTGTCATCTTTCACAAGATGATAGAGCTGCTGGATTTTTAGATTTAGAAAGAGCCAGAGTAAGATGGTTCTTAAGTGTGAATTATGATTTAATCCCTGAAAATATTAAGGCTTTAGGTCAAAGAACGTACCGATCTATCACAGTAGAAGGTGAAGAAATAGAGTTTAGTGGTGGCTTTACAGACCTACACACCAAAAGTTATGAAGCTATACTTGAAGGTAATGGCTTTGGCTTATTAGAAGCTAAAACATCCATTGATATAGTACATACTATCAGAAATTCAGAGCCAATAGGTTTAAATGGCGACTATCATCCCTTTTGTAAGCTATGAGTTTTTATGTCCATCCTACATCCGTTGTTGACGATAATGTTTCGATAGGTATCGATACAAAGATTTGGCATTTTTCTCATATCCTTTCTGATACAACTATTGGAGAGCGTTGTTCATTTGGTCAAAATTGTGTGGTTGGTCCTAAAGTGAAGATTGGTAATGGGGCGAAAGTGCAAAATAACATTTCTATTTACGAAGGTGTTGAAATTGAAGACGATGTATTTTTAGGGCCATCTATGGTATTTACTAATGTAATTAACCCAAGAAGTTTTATTGTTCGAAAAGAAGAATTTAAAAAGACATTACTAAAAAAAGGCTGCTCTGTTGGTGCTAACGCTACTGTTGTATGTGGCACGACTATTGGAGAGTACGCTCTTATTGGAGCTGGCACTGTAGTAACTAAGGATGTAAAGGCCTTTGAGATGGTTTATGGTGTTCCCGCTAAACATCAGGGTTGGGTTAGTGTAGCTGGAAATCGTCTTGTCTTTAATGATAATAATATGGCTTTAGATTCGTTTGATAATACTAAATATAAGCTTTCAAATAACACTGTTCAACTTATTTCATAATATGAAAATTCCTTTTATTGATTTACAAGCGCAGTATCAATCTTACAAAGAAGAAATAGACTCTGCCATTCATTCAGTTCTTGATTCCTCCCAATATATTATGGGTCCTTTTGTCAAAGAATTAGAATCTAATTTAGCAAAATATACAGGATCTAAACATGCTATTGCATGTTCTAGTGGAACGGATGCGTTATTAATCGCATTATTAGCTATTGGTATAAAAGAAGGTGATGAAATTATTACGACTCCTTTTACCTTTATTGCTTCTAGTGAAGTAATTAGTCTTTTGGGTGCTATTCCAGTTTTTGTGGATATAGAAGAAGATACATATAATATAAATGCATCTAAAATTGAAGATAAGATAACGGATAAGACAAAAGCTATTATGCCAGTTTCACTTTATGGTCAGACAGCCGACATGGATGTTATTAATGAAATTGCAGACAGAAACAATTTGATTGTAATAGAAGATGCAGCTCAAAGTTTTGGTGCGTCATATAAGGGCAAGAAGAGTTGTAATTTAAGTCATTTTGGTTGTACTAGTTTTTTTCCATCAAAGCCACTGGGTTGTTATGGAGATGGAGGAGCATTATTTACTAATGATGATGAGTTAGCTGCAAAAGCTCGATTATTTTTAGCTCATGGCTCTAAGAAAAGATATGTGCATGAAGTAATAGGTGTAAATGGAAGAATTGATACCATTCAAGCAGCTATTGTTAATGTCAAATTGAAATACTTTGCTGATGAAGTTCAAAAAAGAGAAGAAATTGGAAGTCATTACATTAATTTGTTGAAAGAGAAACAACTTAGATTACCTGTAATTAGAGAAGGCAGAACGAGTGTGTATGCCCAATTTACAGTGCAATCCAATAAAAGGGAAGAGCTGATTAAGAATTTGAACGATAACGGTGTACCAACAGCTATTCATTATCCAACACCATTGCATTTGCAAGAATGCTATAAGCCTTTAAATTATAAAGTTGGTGACTTCCCAATTTCTGAAAAGGCAGCTAAAGAAGTCTTTTCATTGCCAATGAGCCCATTTTTAACTAAAGAACAACAGTCTTTTATTGTTGATTTATTATAAATGGGTTAAGTCTTCTAGCATTTAACCTATGGTTGATTTTAAAACAGTTTTTAAAGATTCCGTATTCTACAAGAATATATTGACCTTACTAAAGGGTTCTATTTTAGCTCAATTTATCCCTTTAATTATTTCGCCCATTATTACTAGACTGTACTCCCCAAGAGAGCTTGGTGTATTGGCCTTATTTTCGTCTCTATCCGTTATTTTAGGTTCAATCGTTAATGGTCGATATGAACAGGCACTTGTTTTGGTTAAGTCTGAAGATGAAGCTAGACATTTAACCATATTATCATTACTTATTAGTTTTGTTATGAGTTTGCTTTTTCTGATTGTATTTATTCTTTTCAAACCTTTTCTATTAGGATTTTTTAATGAGCCTGATCTAGGGTATTGGATATATTGTATTCCATTAGTGGTATTTTCAATAGGGGTTTACAACACTTTGAATTACTATGAGCTTAGGAAAAAGAACTTCATATCTATATCTAAGTCTGAAGTATATCGTTCAGCTTCTTTTGCCTCTATTCAACTGACTTTTCCATATTTAAAGTCCGGTCTTGTTGGATTAATTATGGGGAAAATAATTTCTTCAATAGTAGCGCCATTTTATTTGTGGAAAACCTCAAAATTTGAAGTTGGAAAAGTCAATTTTTCGATGTTAACTATACTAGCCAAAAAATATATTGATTTTCCAAAATTTACCAATTTTTCTATACTCTTAAATAATTTGAGTATCAATACAATCAATCTTCTCATACCTACTTTATATTCTACTACTTTATTAGGGTTATACTCGTTGATGTATAAAGTTTTGGCAGCACCATTCGCCTTTTTAGGCAACTCTATTAATCAGGTGTTTTTAGAAGAAGCTGTCCGTCAGAAGAATGATACAGCTGAGGCCTTTGATTTGACTAAACGAATGGTTTTACAACTATCATTAGTGTCTTTTTTATTTTTTGGAGTAGCATATTTCGTTGTTGAAGATTTATTCGCGTTTATTTTTGGTGAAGAATGGAAGATGTCGGGTTTATACGCTAAATATTTGATTCCGTTTTTTATGTTTAAATTCATTGCCTCACCCTTAACTAGTATTCATACTGCATTTGAAAAGCAAAAACTGAGTTTCACTTTACAATTGATTATGTTTGTTATTTCTGTGGGGGCAATTCTATATGCATATATTTATTCATGTAGTTTTGAGCAATATTTACTTTTATTTAGTGTCTTGATGTCAATTTTTTATATTTTCAGAATTGCAATAATTTTAAGAATTTCTAAAAACAAAATAGCTTAGTATGAAAAAAGGTGTTTTTCATAATTCAGTATTAACGCTCATTCGTCAGGTTCTCAGTATTGGATTTGGCTTATTAGCTACAATGATTATAGCTAGAGTTTTGGGAGCTGAAGGGCAAGGAAAATATACCTTAGCGATTCTTTTACCTACATTGCTCTATACATTGTTAAATTCTGGGTTATCAGCATCTACAGTTTATTTTATAGGTAAAGGGAAATATACGGACGATGAAGTATATTCAACAAACCTGCTAAGTTCCTTATTATTGAGTGCGTTCTCTATGCTTGTCGGTGGTGTAATTGTTTTATTTTTCAAAGAGTATTTTTTTGAGGGATTAGCTTCTCAATTATTAGTATACACATTATTGATTTTACCTTTAATTTTTCTGCAAAGAAACTTGCAGACTATTTTTCAAGGTAAAGAAGAGTTTGAAAAGTTTAATCTGATTGTTATTCTTAATCAGTTTGGTTTGTTGTTTTTTTCTTTTGTATTTCTCTATGTTCTAGATTTAGGACTCATTGGAGCTATATTTAGTTTTGCATCTTCTCAACTGATAATGCTATTTGCTTCTTTTTATTTTTTACATCAATCTTATGGTTTGTTCTGGCCAAAAAAGTATTCAATTCAATACTTCAAAGAGGGCTTTACATTTGGGGTAAAAGGTCACTTGAGTAATGTCTTGTCGTTTGTCAATTATAGAATAGATATGTTTTTAATAGCTTATTTTATTGATGATGTGGCAGTTGGAATATATTCTATTGCAGTTTTGTTAGTCGAGCGAGTTTGGTTAGTTTCTCAATCTGTTTCCACCGTATTGTTTGCTAGAGTTGCCAATTTAAATACGGATTTAGAAAGAAACCGATTTACTTCATTGGCGGCTCGAAATACTTTTTTCATTACTTTCTTAGGAGGCTTATTTCTTGCCATCTTCAGTCATTGGATAATTGTTATTCTTTTTGGTGATGAGTATGTAAATAGTATTATTCCATTTTTATATATGATCCCTGGTGTAGTGATTTTCTCATTAGGAAAAGTTCTTGCTAATGATTTTACAGGAAGAGGTTATCCCGAAATTAACACTTACATAGCGTTTGTAGTGGCATTGACTAATTTTGGACTTAACATTTGGTTAATTCCAACTTACGGCATTAAGGGAGCAGCCTTAGCAACTTCTACATCTTATATTTTAGACTCTACTATAAAATCAATAGTATTTTCAGTCAAAAATAATGTGCCTATATTAGATGTTCTAATTGTCAAGGTTAGTGATTTTCAGCTATACAAGACTGAGTTTTTAAAATTATTAAAATCATTTAA
>TARA_Y100000385_G_scaffold45601_1_pt1 | contig 11170 bp, 10 predicted proteins | sample TARA_Y100000385 | Tara Oceans TARA_Y100000385 (sample SAMEA2620980) | marine metagenome | biome: marine biome (ENVO:00000447); feature: surface water layer (ENVO:00002042); material: "saline water (ENVO:00002010), including plankton (ENVO:xxxxxxxx)" | depth 5 m
CCACGACCGAACTCGTCTACGTCGCCGAACTACCTCAGGGTGCGCTCTTCGTGGGCGTCGAAGGACCGCGATCACTCGCTGTGCAGCAACAGCTCATTTCCTTGGCCATTCTGCCGTCGACTGCAGCCGATTCGAAGTACGGCCCAGGCACAGCAGCTGGGGTCCGCCGCTTTCAAGAGTCGCAGGGCTTAATTGTCGACGGCGTTGCCGGGCCAATCACCTTGGCCGCTCTGGCTTCAGCAGTCGCAGCTGGGTCAGCGACCACTCCCCCAACCACCAGCGACTAGCGACGAACACGTCGGAGCTCTCGCAAGGCTGAGCGGCCGAACTGTCACCGCTCGGGACTAGGGGAGGACAGCGCCGCTGAGGTCTTGGAGTTCCCCAAAGCCCGCAACGAGGCGGGGATACACGCCCACTGTAATAGTGCCGATGACGGTGAGCGCCAGGGCGGCCATGATTGGGCTGGGTGTGACGATCGGCGTCATATCGCCGTCGGGTGCATCATCCATCCACACGACTCGGAGTACCTTCATGTAGTACGCCGCCGAAATGACCGTGTTCACCGCAGCAATCGATGCCAGCGCGTACGCCCAGTTGTTTTGGGCGTCAAGCACAGCTTTAAAAGCATTAAACTTGGCAAACCAGCCGCCGAGCGGCGGGATGCCAGCTAGCGACGCAAAGAAGATCGTAGTCAGCACGGCAAGACCAGGGGCATAGCCGAACAAGCCACCGAAGCTTGAGATCTCGCCGCTGCGAGTTTTTCGGCTCACGGCGATGACCACAGCGAAAGCACCGAGGTTCATAAAGCCGTACACCAGCAGGTAGACAACCACGGCGTTGAGTGCCGACCCGGCAGCTTCGGCCTCACCCGCAAACGCCAACGGCATCAGGATGAAACCACCCTGGCTGACTGAAGAGTAAGCGAGCATGCGAACAATGTTGGTCTGACGCAGAGCGAGCACGTTGCCTACCGTCATCGTCAGCGCCGCAAGCACCCAAATGAACGGCTGGTAGACATCGGCCGCGTTCGGCAGGGCGAGGTAGACAATCGTCACCAGGGCAACGAAGCCAGCCGCCTTGGATGCCACCGACAGGAACGCGGTAACCGGAATGGGGGCACCTTCGTAGGTGTCTGGTGCCCAACTGTGGAACGGAACAGCCGAAATCTTGAACGCGAAACCACTGATGATGAAAATGACGCCGACAACTTCAATGCCGTTCAGATTTCCATCACTCAACGAGGCCCCAATGTCAGTAAGCAACGTCGAATTGGTCGAACCAAACAACAGGCTCATGCCGTACAGCATGACTGCAGAAGCAAACACCCCGAGCAGGTAGTACTTGACGCCTGCTTCGTTTGACTTCGAGCTGCGCTTGTTCCATGCAGCCATCATGTAGGCCGGAATCGAGAGCAGTTCAAGCGCAACGAAGATGCTGATGAGGTCACGCGAAGAGGTCATCATCACCATGCCGAGTACAGAGCACATCATCAAGACATAGAACTCACCCTGGTAGTACCCGCCTTCTTCTAGTTCGGTCTGGCTCATCAAAATAACGACGTATGCCACCAGGAGGAAGAGCGCCTTCATGATGAGTGCATATTCGTCAATGACGTACCGGCCTCCGAACATCGATCGCGAGTCGTCACCGATGACGAACAGCGTGACTACAGGGATGAGCGCAGCCAGCATCACGAACCCAGTGAGGGTGGCCATGATCCACTTCTTCGACTCAGAAATGTTGAGGTCGATGAGGAGGACGATGTTGATGCCCGCCACGAGCACGAGCTCGGGCGCGATGGCATGCCAATCAATAGTTGGAGCGACCCAGTCGGTCACTTGTGCGAGCAGAGCAGCGAGCATCAACCCAGTGACTTCCCGAGGGTTTCCACCATGGCCTGAACGGCCGGGTCCATGACCTTGAACATCAATTGCGGGTAAACACCAAAGACGACGATGGCAACGAGGAACGGCGTCCAGGCAATCCACTCGGTGAGTTGCACGTCCTTGATCTCTTCGTGCTCATGGGTGTCCGCATCGGCGTTGGCTGCCGAACTAAGGCTGTGCGCCATGGCCTGACCGTGATCGTCTGCACCGTGACCAGCGTCGATTTCAGCGGTTGAGTGCCCCTTGAACTCGTCGCTCGGAACACCGAATGCGGTGCGCTGGTACAGCCACAGAAGGTAGGCGGCAGCCAGGACAGTGCCTATCGCAGCAATGACCATGAGCGTCCGGAACAACGGTTCGCTGAGCCCAAAGTTTGGGTTGTAGGCCGACAGAATGGCCGGAAATTCACCCCAGAAGCCTGCGAGGCCCGGCAGACCGAGCGAAGCCATCGAGGCGAAGCCGAGAATCCAGCCCATCTTCGGCATCTGGATGAGCAGTCCACCCAGACGGCGGATCTCCAGTGTATGGAAGCGGTGCTTCACAGAACCGGCGACAAAGAAGAGCATCCCGGTTATCAAGCCGTGAGCAACCATGCCGAATAGGGCGGCGTTGATGCCGAACGTGGTGAGCGTGGAGATACCGAGCATGACGAAGCCCATATGAGCGACGGAGGAGAACGCGATGAGGCGCTTCATATCGGTCTGGGCCAGGCAACCGAGCGAGCCGTAGATGATGCCGATAACCGCAAGAATGCCGATGGCCGGCGCCCATGCCTTTGCGCCTTCGGGCAACATTGGGATGGCGATCCGGACGAATCCGTATGTGCCGAGTTTCAGCAGGATGGCGGCCAGAATAACTGAGCCTTGCGTCGGTGCCTGCGTGTGCGCATCAGGTAGCCAGGTATGGAACGGGAACATTGGCACTTTGACCGCGAAGCCCAGGAACATGCCGGCAAAGATCCAAACTTGGACGTCACGGTCAATACTGGCGCCCAGGTCGATCAGCGTGGCAAAGCCAAAGCTCTCCGCACCGGTCTGGAAGAACAGCGCAAGGAAGGCCACCAGCATGAATGCCGAGCCGAACATCGTGTAGAGGAAAAACTTGAGCGAGGCGTACTGCCGTTGCTCGCCGCCCCACACCCCGATCATGAAGTACATCGGCAGGAGCACGACTTCAAAGAAGACGAAAAAGAGAATCAGGTCTTGGGCGATGAACGTGCCGGCCATACCGGTCTGCAGCACCAGCATCAAAATGTAAAACGCTTTGGGGTTACCAGCGTCGGGCATGTTGTCCCACGTATAAATCATCACGAGGAACGTGACGCACATCGACAGGAAGTACAGCGGCAGGCTGATGCCGTCAAGGCCGATGGTGTAACCCGACCGGATCACTTCAATCCATTCGGCGTCGACCGCGAACTGGAGCTTCTCGCTCTGTCCGTAGTCAAACTTGATGAGTGTGTAGATGCCGACCAGCAAGGTCGCTCCAGCGGTCGCGATGCCGATGGTCTTGACGCCGGACTCATCGTCCTTCGGCCAGAACATCATGACGAGCGCGCCGACGAGCGGCAGGAACGCGCCAACGGTCAGCAACCAATTGTTGTCTGTGAGTGTTTCCATGGGATTAGTAGTTGTTCTTTCAGCTCACGTTGAGGATGACGAGGACGATGGCGCCAACAGTTGCAGCGCCGAACAGCAAGGCGCCGTACTGGTTGACCTTGCCGGACTGCACCGGTTGCAGACCGTGACCGGTTTCTGAAGCGACCGTGCCCGAGGCGTTGACTGCCCCGTCGACGATCTTCTGGTCAATGTTGTTGTAGACCCAGTTGCCCGCCTTCTTACCGCTGGTGCCGACACCGTTCACAACACCGTCGATGACGTTCTGGTTGAACCAGTACGTAGCTTTAGCAAGAGGGCGGGACACGAAATACACGAAAACGTTCTGGTAAAGAACGTCGAGGTAGTACTTGTTCTTGAGGAACAGGTATCCACCGCGGGCGATCCGAGATCGTTCAGTCAGACCGACAAGTCGCGGGTTTTTATTCTTGTAGAACGCCATGCAGAAGCCAATGGCAGCGGCGTAGCCAAGGGCGACGACACCAAGCGACAGCAGAATCTTGCTGAGCTCAGGAACGGCGTGCTTGACCTTCGGGAAAAAACACACTGTTCCGGGCTCGGGGGTGGATCGACCGCAACCGGTGGCGTAGGCGTCCTTACCGTCTGCACCCGCTTCGGCTGCAGACAACGGAGCGAGTTCAAGCAGTTGGATACTCTCGCCGGCGTGCCCCGCTGCTTCGCCTATGGCGACAGGTTCATAGCGGGGCTCAACGTACTTCTTGAGCAGCTCGACGCCCTCGCCTAGGTTCGCGCCGAGCGCGTCGCCGGCCAGCGGCGTCGGGTTAACGAAGCCAGAGGTGAGCGCCAGGAAAGCAAGGATCACAATCGGGAAGAGAATCAACTTGCCGGACTCATGCGGGCCGTGATCGTCATGTTCATCTGCGTGATGGCCACCATGGGCTGGATCGCCCTCTGCATCGTGCTCAATGTCGTCGCCTGGCACATTCGCCGCAGCGCTCAATGATTTCGGCAGGGCGGCAACCAGATCGGTCGAGCTGATTACCACCTCGCGAAACTCTGTTGCGTATTCGTCGTGACCGCCGTCGTCATGATGGATGCCAGCGGCGGCGCCGCGGGGCTCACCAAAGAAGGTCAGGTACGTCGCACGGGTCATGTACATCGCAGTGAGCGCAGCGCCGACCAGGCCAACCCAGAAAAGGAACGTGTAGCCATTGGCTCCGACGTTGTCGATGATCTCATCTTTCGACCAGAAGCCAGCGAACGGAATGACACCAGTGAGGGCAAGCGTCGACACGCACCAGGCACCGAAGGTGACGGGCATGAACTTACGCAGGCCGCCCATGTCCTTCTTCATGTCGAAGGAGTGGTGCGAGCCAGAATGGCTAATCGAGCCGGCGGCGAGGAACAGGCAACACTTGAAGAAGGCGTGTGTGAATACGTGGAAAACAGCCGGCAGCCAGGCTCCGGTACCGAGGCCGAGCATCATGTAGCCCAGTTGGGACACGGTGGAATACGCCAACACCTTTTTGATGTCGTCTTGCACAAAGGCAAGGAGTGCCGCGACGACGATCGTGATGCCACCGATGACGGCAATAAAGCTCACCCCGCCGTTCGCAATGTTGAAGCCCTCCCAGAAGACGGGGTAGATGCGGGCGACTAGGAAGACGCCTGCGACGACCATCGTGGACGAGTGCAGCAGCGACGACACCGGCGTAGGACCAGCCATAGCGTCCGGGAGCCAAGTGTGTAGTGGGAATTGGCCCGACTTACCGATCGCAGCAATGAACAACGCGCTCGACGCCATGATCAGGGTCCAACTCGACCCCTCTCCAGACAACGCCCATGCCTGGATAGCTCGGATGTCGAACCCGTTCGAGTCAAGGTTCGCCACGGCGAAATCATTGGCACCGAAGAATAGGATCGCCGTACCGACGAGCAGGCCAACGTCACCGACGCGCACGGTGAAGAATGCCTTGAGAGCCGAGTGGCTGTTGTAGGCATCTTCCCACCAATGTCCGATCAGCATGAACGAGCAGAGGCCCATGATCTCCCAGCCCAAGATGAGCTGGACCATGTTGGACGACATGACCATCACCAACATGCCGCTGGAGAAGAGCGTCAGCGCAGCGAAGAAGTGGGTGTAGCGCCGATCGCCTCGAACGTAGTCGAGGCTGAAGACCTGGACGAGCAGAGAAATGAAGGCAACCAAGCAGAGCAACAGGACCGACAGGCCATCGATGTGGGAACCGAGGCCAAACTCGAGGCCGGAGTTCTGCCACCAGACCCATTGGGTGACGACGGGTTCGATGTATGGTTCAACCTCGCCACTTTCGCTGGCGCTCAGAGCTCCCCGAACACCACTGAAGGCGCCACCTATTGCTTCGGCGTCTCCGTGCGATGCAGAGTCAGTGCGCTGCATCCACTGGATACCGGCGCCCGTTGCGATCACGAGCGATGCGGCCATCGATGCAAGACCGACCTCAGAACCCTTCATCGGCATCTTCTTGCCGAAGCCGATGATCAGTGCAAAGCCGATGGCTGGAATGAGTGCGATGAGCCAAGCGTTTTCCAAGAACCAGCCTGAGCTCAGTTCAAGCGCAGCATGTGTGTCTTCTACGGCGAGCACGTCAGCCCTTCATTTCCGAGAGTCCGTCGAGGGCGATCGACTTGCGGTTTCGGTAGATCATGAGAACCATCGCAAGGCCGACACCGACTTCGGCGGCAGCAATGGCGATGACGAACAGTGCAAACACCTGACCGTCGATGTTGTCGTTCATCATCGCGAAGGCGACGAAGTTCAAGTTGACGGCAGCGAGAATCAGCTCAATCGACATCAGTACGAGAACGGCATTGCGCCGCGCAATGACGCCGAACACGCCGATACAGAACAGCACTGCCGCAAGCAGGAGGAAGTTGACAGCAAGCATGAGCCTCAGTCCTTCCGGGCCAGGACGATGGCGCCGATAGCGGCGGCGAGCAGAACAAACGACACCGCCAGGAACGGAACCAGGTAGGCAGAGAGATACTGGTCGGAGAGCTGCTCGGTCGGGAATGGCGCACGCTCGTCAAGCACGTCGTCTTCAAAGGTGTTGAAGACGACGTAGCCGAGGAGCCCGAAAAGCCCAACGGCGACGGGGATGCCGAGCTGCCATCCTTGGTTGTTGAGGCCGTCTTCTTTCCCGATCTGCGCGCGGGTGAGCATGATGCCGAACAAGAACAGCACCATCACAGCACCGATGTAGACCATTACCTGCGCCACCGCGAGGAACTCTGCCGAAGCCAGAATGAATTGCGCTGCAACGCCAGCGAGAACAAGGACAAGATACAACGCCGCATGCACGACGTTCTTGGTGGTGACAACGCTGAATGCCGCAAAGATCATCACCGTGGCAATGAGGCCGAACCCGATATTTAAGGCAATATTGACCGATGGCTCGGCGTCAGCCTGCGCAATGAGAGCGTGCAGATTCACTGTCCACCCCACGGCCATCGAAGGGTAATGCTTTTGATGGCGCCTGTTTTCACTTGCCGGCTCCCGCTTCGAGTTCGGGCGCCTCTGGCACCGTCTCCATCCACTCGCCAAGCTTGGCCTTGTCGTGTAGCAAATCAGCGATCTTCGGCTCGGAGTACTCGTATTCAGGGCTCCAGAACAGTGCGTCGAACGGGCAGACCTCAACGCAAATTCCGCAGTACATGCAGAGCGCGTAGTCGATATCGAATCGGTCTAGGTGATTTACCTGGCGCGGCTTACCGCCAGCGCGACGTGCCGGCGCAAGTTGCTTGTGACCTTCGATGTAAATGCACCAGTCGGGGCAGCTGCGCGAGCAAAGCATGCAGGCAGTGCAGTTTTCTTCGTGCAGCGCAATGACGCCGCGGGCGCGAATTGGTGGCGCCTCTTTCTCGTGCGGGTATTGCACGGTGTCGGCACCATTCTTCAACGTCTTACCGAGAATGCCGGCAGTGACGCCAAGACCCTTGATAAGTCCAGGAACCTTGGGCATCAGAGGACCACCTTCAAGATTGCAGTGACGGCTGTGTTGGCCAGTGCGAGCGGGATAAGTACCTTCCAGGCAAAGGTCTGGAGTTGGTCCTCACGGAAACGCGGGTAGCTGAATCGCACCCACATGATGACGCCAACAAGAGCGAACATCTTGGTGAACATTATGACCGGGCCCACGAAGTTCATCCACCAGGCGACATCACCGAGATTGTCCCAGCCAAACCATTCAAATGGGACACCCCAACCACCGAGGAACAGTGCCGCAGCAATGAAACTGAAGACACCAGCCGTAGCAAACTCTGCGATGAAAAAGATCAGGAATCGAAAACCCGAGTACTCAGTCATGTAACCGGACACCAGCTCTGACTCAGCGATCGGCATGTCGAACGGCGCCTGCGTCAGTTCGGCCTGGACCGCAATCATGAAGATCAAGAAGCCAACGAACTGGGTAATGATGAACGGGTTGCCGAACCAACCAATGCCAAAAATCTCACCGGTGTTCTGCACCTCGATGATCCGGTTGAGGTTCATCGACTCGGCTTGGATGACCACGCCGAGGGTGGCAAGCACCATCGGGAGTTCGTAAGCGATGAGTTGACCGCCGGCACGCAAACCGCCGAGCAGTGAGTACTTGTTAGCCGACGACCAGCCGGCGATGAGGATGCCGAGCACGCTGACCGACCCGACGGCCAACGCGTAGAAGATGCCTGTTTCGAAGTTGGTAAACCATGCCTGGGGGCCAAACGGCACGACGACGATCAGCAGGAACGTCGAAACGAGCACAATCAGCGGTGCCATCCGATAGATCCGCAAGTCAGCGTTTTCGGGCGCAAGGTCTTCCTTTTGCATCCACTTGCCGACTTCGGCAAGCAGCTGCATTGACCCGTACGGACCGGCCTCCATGGGGCCAAGACGGCTTTGCATGAACGACATCATCTTAAACAGGAACAAATAGACGATGCCTCCAGCGGGCAGCAGCACAGCGACTAGGCCACCCACGACGCGCAAAATCGACATCAGCCAGTACGGGATGGACCACTCAGGCCAGAAATCCGGAAATTCAGCTGCTAGTTGAGCGAGCATCAGCGATCGATATCTCCGAGGATGAAGTAGAGCGAAGCGAGGATCGTGATGACGTCAGGGACGTACACCCCCTTCAGCGCCCACGGAACGATCGATATGTTGTTAAAGCTCGCAGAGCGAATCTTGACGCGGAAAGGCCCGAGGCCACCCTTGCTGACAACGTAGTAGCCCATCTCGCCAAGAGGGTTTTCCGTGGACACCCAAGCTTCGCCCTCGGGCACTTTGATGATGCGTGGCACCTTGGTCATCACTGGGCCGGCCGGGATCTGATCAAGGAGTTGGGTCACGATCTTGCAAGACTCGCGGGTCTCTTGGAGGCGAATCCAGCAACGAGCCCACGAATCGCCATCAGGGTGTGTCCACACCTTCCAGTCAGCAAGGTCGTAGCTGAGCGGAATGTCTTGATCGCGGCGAAGGTCCCAGTCGATGCCGGACGCTCGGGCGTTCGCTCCGGAGAGACCGTAGTCCGTGGCAATATCGGCAGGAATGATGCCGATGCCGCGCATCCGACTCTGAAAGATCTCGTTGCCGAAGAGCAGGTCATCGATCGTGTCGCAGAACTGCTCAAGCTTCTTGACAGCGCCACGCGTCTCTTCGATCCAGCCCTTGGGCAAATCGTCTTTTAAGCCGCCGATACGGTCGAAGTTCGGGTGGAAACGACCGCCAGTGGCACCTTCAATGAGATTTAGAATGTACTCGCGGTCACGGAAGGCAAGGAAGACCGGCGTAATCGCGCCCATCTGCACGCCAAGGTCACCAAGAAACAGAGACACATTGGCAATTCGTGACAGCTCGAAGAGGATCGTGCGGATGACCTGAGCACGCGGTGGCGCCTCGATCTCCATCAGCTTCTCGGCAGCCAAGATGAACGGCACTTCATTGGCGAAGCTTCCGAGCCAGTCAATTCGGTTGACGAGGGTCGTGACCTGCGGGAAAGTGCGGACCTCGGTGAGCTTTTCGTAGCCGCGGTGCATATATCCGGCGACCGGCTCAGCCCACACAACCTGCTCGCCGTCGAGGCGGCAGATGATGCGGAGCGTGCCATGGGTGGCCGGGTGCTGCGGCCCTATGTTGAGGGTCATGCCCTCGGTTTCGAGCTCGACGTTGAGGCGCGCATCAGCAGCCTGACTTGCGATGTACGAAAGTTGCTGGCGGTCAGTCAACGTCATGACTCGTCACCTTTGTCATCGACGGGCGACTCTGCTTCGTCCTCAGCTGGCATGGGTTCGACGTCCACAATGCCTGGCCACGGCTTAACCATGCGGGCAAGCAATGGGAAGTCCTTGCGAAGCGGGTAGCCCTCAAAGTCACCCGGCAAGTACATGTTGCGGAGGTCGGGATGGTTGTCGAACCCGATGCCGTACATTTCGTGACATTCACGCTCATGCCAGTTGGCACCAGCGAAGAGGTAACTCCATGATTCCATGACAAGCCGATCGTCAGGAACGTCAGCTTTGATCGTGACACCCACGTGTCGGTTGAGGTCGGTGAGTCGCGCGAACACCTGGAAGCGGGTCTCACCACCGGTGTAACCCTGCACAATTTCGGTATCAGGTTCTTTAGGTTCGTCGTCCGGGTCTTCTTCACCCGTACCGTACGGCGACGGCATCCAGTCGAGCCCTGAGAGGAAGCAAAAGTAGGTAAACCCAGCGTTCTTCAACGCCTGGCCAGCCGTCAACCATGCCTCAGTGCTGACGCGAATCCAGAGATCATCGTTGGGTGTGATCTTGGTGTCGACGATTGCTTCGCCGATGTGGCTGCGCAAGTTGTCGATGATGCCTTCGCGCAATCCGTCTCCGGGCAAAGCTGCCGGGGCGTCGGTGCTGGGGCCATCTTTAATTGTGGTGTCGTCACTCAATGGGGCCACCGCCAACGACAATCGGTTCAGGTCGCACCGAGTCAACCGCCTGAGCCGTTTCGAGGGTCGGGGCGGTCGGCACGTTGATCAGTTCTCCATCTCGATCCACCTCGCCAGCTTCCATAGCCCGGGTTCGCTGCAGGGTCGTGAACTCGTCCCCACGCCACTTGGCCGCCATGTCTTCGTTCTTGATCCGCTGCTGAAGTAGCACGACGCCTTCAAGCAGTGCTTCGGGCCGCGGCGGGCAGCCGGGGACGTAGACGTCAATGGGGATGATCTGGTCGACGCCCTTCGTGACCGAGTAGCTGTCCCAGTAGGGGCCACCGCAGTTGGCGCAAGAACCCATCGAAATCGCGTATTTCGGCTCGGGCATCTGCTCCCACAGTCGCTTCACGGCTGGCGCCATCTTGTCCGTGACCGTGCCGGACACGCAGACAAAATCGGCTTGGCGTGGGCTGGCAGGCAGCGGAATGACGCCGAGCCGCATTACGTCGTAGCGGGGCGAACCGAACGCTGCACCCATCTCAATGGCGCAGCAGGCAAGACCCCACTGGTATACCCAGAGACTGTAGGAGCGGCTCATGTTGAACAGTTTGGTTAAAGGAGCCGGCAGGCGGCTCTTGTCGACGAGACCCATGTCAGAACATCTTTCTCTGCGAGTTGGAGTCCATGGTGGAGCAAACGATTATCAGACCCATCGGAGGAGGCCCCGCTTCCAGGCATAGACCAAGCCGTCAAGCAGCAGCACAATGAAGACAAGCATGGC
>TARA_Y100000385_G_scaffold121548_2_pt1 | contig 11162 bp, 9 predicted proteins | sample TARA_Y100000385 | Tara Oceans TARA_Y100000385 (sample SAMEA2620980) | marine metagenome | biome: marine biome (ENVO:00000447); feature: surface water layer (ENVO:00002042); material: "saline water (ENVO:00002010), including plankton (ENVO:xxxxxxxx)" | depth 5 m
TGATTAATAGGCAATTGACTTATTGAAAATTACGTTTTTCAATTAAACTTAAGGTGGTTTATACAATAAGTAAAATATTTTTACGATATTTGATTTGAATCCATCATGTAACTGGGATTCATCAAGGGTTGTAAAACGTCGCTGAAAATGCGACGTTTTCTATTTTCAACCTTTTTTGTTTTCAATTGACCACTTTGAATTTTTCAAATCAATATTTCCACCGGATAGTATGATGCCAATATTTTTCCCTGTAAAATTATTTCTGTTTTCTTGAACAGCTGAAAATGGGGGAGAGCAATTGCTTTCGATTATGATTTTAAGTCGTTCAATCAATTTTATTTGTCCACTTATTATTTCCGAATCTGAAACCAAATAAATAGAGTGAATTAAATCTTTAATTATAGGAAAATTCACATCACCTAATTCGGTTCTTAATCCATCAGCTAATGTTACAGGATTTTCATTACGTTCAATTTTACCAGATTTGAGACTTCTATGTGCGTCATCTGCCCCGGTAGGCTCAGCCCCAAAAACTTTTGTTGAGGTGCCATACAGCTTGTTCCAAACAGAAACGGCAAAACAAGAACCTGCAGCCAAACCACCTCCACCTATTGGTACACCGATAAAATCCAAGTTGATATTATGATTTTTACAATTTTTAAGCATCTCCCATGCTGCTGAGCCTTGGCCTAAAATTACTGATGGTTGGTTACTTGGATGAATTTCTGTAAATCCGAGTTTTGAAACTATTTTTTTTACCGATCTTATTCTTGATGAAATATTGGATTCACACTCATGTATTCTTGCTCCAGCCGTTCGAATTGCTTTTTTTTTAAATTCAGAAGCATTTTCCGGCATAACAATTATACAAGGAATTTTATGTTTTTTTGCTGCCCACGCCAACGCTTGCCCGTGATTTCCTGATGAGTGAGCAATAAGCCCTTTTGGAATTCGTTCCTTTTGGATTAGTTCAAATATCGCATTACTTACGCCTCTCATTTTAAATGCGCCGGACTTCTGAAAATTTTCGCATTTAAAATAAAGGGAAGATCCAATTTCGGAATTAATTGAATTTGAAGTTAATACGGGAGTATTGTGAATAAATTTAGATATATCATTATATCGTTTATCTAATACATGAGCTTTTTTAAAAGAAGTAAAATATGAGTGCATGAGTTAAAGATATTATTAAATTATTTCTACAAGGGGCCGTCCTGCTCCCCGTATCTTTGAAATATGGCAGGTCTAAAGAGTTTATTTGGAGATACCGCTTTGTATGGGCTTAGTAGTATTCTAGCTCGATTATTGAATTTTGCCTTAACACCGTTGCTTACAGTGGTTTTGTCGAAAAGCGAATATGGAGTAAACTCCCTGTTATATGTCTCTATAGCCTTTTTGATGGTCGTTTTGACTTACGGTTTTGAAACGGCCTACTTTAGATTTAGCCAGAAAAAAGATTTTGAGGAATCTCGAGTTTATTCCACAGCAATGTGGTCTTTAATAATAAGCACTTTCGTTTTTTTAATCATTTTAATGATTTGCTACGTTCCAATTTCTCAGTTATTGCATATGTCTGATAGGCCTTATTTGATTCTTTGGATGGGATGGATTGTTTCCATGGATGCCATTTGCGCAGTTCCGTTTGCTCGTTTAAGAGCTCAAAGAAAAGCAAGGCGGTTTATCATTATTAAGATCAGTCAAATTGGAATTAATTTTCTTTTGTGTTATCTGATTTTTCTTTTTTTACCCAATATGGGTTATGAATTACCAGAATGGAAAGTTGGTTGGGTATTGTTTGCAAATTTATTGGCCAGCGCTTTTATGATGACTCTTTTGGCCCCAGAATTTTTTGCTATTAAAAGCGTTTTCGATTTTAAAATTTGGAAAACAATGATTTTGTTTGGGTTTCCTTTATTATTAGCTGGACTTCCGGGAATTGCAAATGAAATGGCTGATAGATTTTTTATTGAGTATCTCATGCCAATATCAACATCTAAAGAAGATGTAGGAACATATTCCGCGATTTATAAGCTTTCTATTTTCTTGATTTTATTTAATCAAGCTTTTCGATATGCGGCGGAACCGTACTTCTTTAAAAAATCAGAAAATACTAAAATTCAAATGGCAGTTGCATTAAGGCTATTTACTGGTATTTTGTGTATTGGAATGGTTGCTGTTCTTTCAGGTTTAGATGGTATTAAGTTTTTCATCGACTCAAAATATTGGGACTCATTACCGATATTATATATTTTACTTTTGGCAAACGTTTTTTTGTCCATGAATACTCAAATTTCCATGTGGTATAAGCTTTCAGATAAAACTTATTTAGGTTTATATATTACAATTTTGGGTTTATTGATAACGATTATTGGCAATATAGTCTTGATTCCAATAATGGGTATAGATGGCGCAGCTTGGACAACATTATTTAGTTACTTTGGGATGACAGTTCTTTCGGTTTTACTTGGCCAATTTCATTATCAAGTACCGTATGACTTTGGAAAAATAATTTTGTATTTGATATCAGCAATAATTTTGGGCTGGGTTGCGTCAAAAAATATGAATAATTACTTTTATTCTTTTGGGTCTCTGGCATCGATGATAATTGTTGTAGTATTTTCAGAGCGAAAGCTTTTTGGTCAAAAAATTAATTAAATAGTTTTATGAAAGTTAAAGTTGTCAACAGTTCGTCGAATGATCTCCCAGAGTATGTTTCAAATGGTAGTGCGGGTATGGATTTGCGCGCAAATTCTAGTGATGAAATAAATATTCATCCGGGTCAGAGAAAATTAATATCAACAGGAATTAAATTAGCCCTTCCAAAAGGTTTTGAGGCCCAGGTTAGGCCCCGTTCTGGACTTGCGCTAAAGCATGGCGTGACTGTATTAAACTCACCGGGCACGATCGACTCAGATTATAGGGGCGATATAGGTGTAATATTAATAAATCACGGTGATGAAACTTTTTCTGTAAAATCAGGAGATAGAATAGCCCAATTATTAATAGCAAAGTATGATCGTGTAGAATGGCAAAAATCAGAAAATTTGGATAATACTCAAAGAGGAGAAGGAGGCTTTGGCCATAGTGGAAAAAATTAAAAATTAAAAATTAAATTGAAAATGAATCTAATAATTCCAATGGCAGGTCGAGGCTCAAGACTTAGGCCTCATACTTTATTGACTCCAAAACCTTTACTTCCGATAGCGGGTAAACCAATTGTAAAGAGACTCGTTGAAGATATATCTGAAACTGTAGGAACGAAATTAAATCGTATTGCGTTTATCATTGGAGATTTTGGTTTAGAGGTTGAAGAAATGCTTTTAAACGTAGCAAAAGAAGCTGGGGCAGAGGGTCAGATTCTATATCAAAATGAACCTTTGGGTACAGCCCATGCGATTTATTGTGCCAAAGAAATTTTGAAAGGACCTATTGTGGTAGCATTTGCCGATACTTTATTTCGCGCGAAATTTGAATTAGATTTATCCTCTGATGCTGTTATTTGGGTTAGTAAAATAAAAAACCCAGAGGCATTTGGTGTTGTGAAGCTTGATGGTAAGGGATCAATTGAACGTTTTGTAGAGAAGCCAAAAAAATTTATTAGTGATTTAGCGATTATCGGAATTTATTATTTCAAAGAGGGCAAAATGCTCAAAGGTGAACTCCAAAATATTATAGAAAATAATATCAAACAAGGTGGTGAATATCAAATCACAGATGCTTTAGAAAATATGCTGAGTAATGGTTTGAAACTAACGACAGGGAAAGTTGATGCTTGGATGGATTGTGGAAACAAAGATGCTATGATAAGTACAAACACGAATGTTCTTCAATTTAAAAAAGAGGAATTGAAATCCAAACCAGCAAATTTGATTTTGCAGAATTCTGAAATAATAGAACCTTGTTACATTGCCCCAAATGTTTCTATTATGAACTCGAAGGTAGGGCCTAATGTGAGTATTTATGAGGGTTGCAAAATACAGGATTGTTTTATTGAAAACTCAATAATTAGAGAAAAAAGCATATTAAAAAATCTAAAATTAAATAACTCTATGATCGGAATGAATGTTTTAGCTGACTCTGAATATCATTCGTTAGACTTGGGAGACTTTAGTAGTTTACAAGGCTAATTATGGTCGCAGAATTTAAGACAATATTATGTTGCGGATTCTTTTTCTTTTTTGGAATACTACGTTCACAAAGTATAGAATTTGAATGTAATTTTTCCGTTGTGGAATATCAACCAGATAAAAAGTTTAACCGCTTTTTTCATCGCGGTAGAGATTTTTTGATCAAAGATGATTTAAAATCTGCAAATAAGTTTTTTGCAAAGGCAAAGTCTCGCGCCAATTCATTGTTGAGTTTTGGAGTTGTAAATATTCCGTCTTTATTTTCTTTATACTCTTTTAATTCCGAAATAGGTAATAAGACAGAATCTATTTATTATGGTAAATTATTGGTTTGTTCGAAGTTTGCTAATCATGAAGTATTAGCAAACTGCATAAATATTTCCCTAGGCTTGAATGATAATATTAACGCGATGTACTTTTTAAAAAAAAGTGAGGAATTCTTCGGATTGAATTACCAAACTACTGTTGCAATTCGTAATGTTTTTTTGAAGCTTAACCTTTTGGATAGCGCACTAATACATGTGAATAGTTATAGTGTCAAATCAGGTGATGTAATTAACGGTTCATTGCTTTATATCAACACTCTGAACAAAATAGGACAGAATTATGAAGCATACATTTTCTTGAAAAGTCTGGTCCGAATATTTCCGGAAGCACTTCCGGTAAAAATAGCATTTATAGACGCCTCTCACGCTTTTGGTAAAAATGATACAGCAGACTTTTATTTTAAAGAGCTAGTTATAAATTCAGATATTAAGATGGATGTTAAATCCACATTAATTGTAAATGCCATGAGTAGACTCAGAGAATTATCCATTTCGGATATCGGCTGGAAAATAATATCTAAGTGGGCTGAATTAAATATTCAGTCTAATCCAACCGAACCAAAAGCGTATGCGATTGCGGCAGCGATTTTTTTAAAAATTGAACAAATAGAAAAATTTAAACTGTACTTCAAATGTGCAATTAAAAATGGCATGAAAGAAGAGCAGCTTCGTAAGGAAATAAATACCCTAATGCAGTGGTAAATTTGTATTATCGTGGAAAACGTTAAATCATTTTTTATTTCTGTATTTTTCAGCTGTTTCCTTTTTGGTTGCGGATTAATTACTAAAATAGATAAGTTAGAAACAATGGAGGAGCCTGCGCGAAGAAAAATTATTGATGCAGTTTCAGAATTAAAAGCGAATTCTGTAATCCCTTTGACAGCCTACCCTTTTCAACGTTTAAAGGGAAATGGAATAATTAAATTTGATGGAGAAAGCTATAAAGGGAGACTAGATTTTAGACTCAAGAAGGATGAGTTTAAAAAATTTTGGTTAGATATTTCAGATCCATTGATGGGATTCAAGCTGGCTAGATTAATTATTACAAATGACAGTATCCAGGGTTACGCAAATATTCTGAATAAATACATTGATGCACCTTTTTCAAGATTGAACGAATTAGAGATTCCCATAAATGTTGAGGATATTATAAATATCGTTTCCGGTGAAGTAATAGAATGGCCAGAAAATATTATGACAGCAAATATGGATTTTACGAGGGAAAAATGGTTTTTAAATTTCCCATTTAAAAGAGAGAGATATTCTGGAGAGCTGAGCTTAGAGTTTAATTCTGATTATAATCATGAATTACTGCGCCAAAAACTGGTTCTATCTAAAGAATCTTTGGTAATTGAGATTAAATATCATATTGACGGTAGTTGGGATTTAATTGTTTCAACTCGCCAAGGAAATGGTAAATTGGAATTTTTGTCTAAGTCAAAAAAATACCAAGAGGCACTCAAATTCCCTTTTAATATACCCCCTAATCATGCGCGACTGGATTTTTAGTTTTCTTTTTTTAGTCTCGTTTTTCGCATTTTCTCAGAATTCAAAGCAAATTTTAGAAAAAAGAAAATCACAGCTTCAAGAAGATATTAATGTTGCTAATGTTCTTTTAAAAAAGACTCAAAAAGACAAGGCGTTTACTTTAAATCAGTTGAGAGCTCTGGATAAAAAAGTCAATGCTCGAAAAGAGCTGATTAAAACTGTTCAGCTGCAAATCAGGAATTCAGAAATTCAAATCTCGCGCATGAAAAAAGAGATTTTGAAAAATCAAAAAGATATAGACCTTCTTAAAAAAGAATATGCCTCAATGATAATAGAGGCTCAAAAAAGAGGTAAGCCTTCTCAGTCTTGGGCTTATGTTTTTGCCTCTTCAAACATACAGCAAGCGCTTAAAAGGTTATATTTCTTAAAACAATATGTTGGTTTTCGCCAAACACAAGTTGATGAAATTAATATTTTAAAAGAAAAAATAGAAAAAAATATAGCTCGAAAAGAAAAAGAAAAAATAGAAAAAATAGAACTACTCACAGAAGAGATTGCTCAAAAGCGAATTTTAATTAATGATAAGAAAGATCGAGAGAAGGCTGTTCAATCGCTTAAAAAAAAGGAATCAAGAGTCTTAACAGAAATCAAGAAGAAAAGAAGTGAGCTGCAAAAATTAGAGAGACAAATTCAAAAGATAATAAAACAGGAGCTTAAGCGTCAAAGGAACGCTGCCCGAAAAAACAGTAGTAATTCAAAACCGTCAAACACGAATGTATCTACATTTGAATTAACCCCAGAGGGGGCAGCTTTGGCAAAGAACTTCTCTGAAAATAGAGGGAATTTGCCATGGCCGGTAAAACGAGGAATCATAACACAGAATTTTGGCCCCAATATTGTTCCCGGAACATCAGGCGTTTCCATAAAAAATCCAGGTATCGATATTGGAACTCCAAAAGGATCTATGGTAAGAGCGGTATTTCGCGGTGAGGTTTCAACAGTTGTAAGAATCCCTGGGGCAAATCGGGTAGTTCTTATCAGGCATGGTAATTATTTTACAGTTTACTCTAATCTTGAAGATGTTTATGTGAAAACAGGAGATAAGGTAGACCTCTTGGAAGAGATTGGTTCTGTAGCTTCTGACCCAGAGACTGGTGAATCCACGGTTCATTTTGAACTTTGGGAAAACACAGATAATCAAGATCCAAAGCCCTGGTTAAATCGCTAAAGTCATAGCAGCACCCAGCCTTGAGAGAGTAACGGTTCCGCAATTTTATATTTTACACTTTTTTGCTCACCTGAAGATATATTGGTTATTGTGACAATATCATTGCGACCATATTTTTTTTCACTTTTTACGGGCTTAGCAGCTTGGTTTCCTCCCGGAGTATTGCTAGTACTATTTGACTCAGCGCTTCCTGGTCCACTTGTCGTATAATTAATTTTTGAAGCTTTTTTTGGAGATGCATGTTGAACACTTTGAGAGGAGTTTTGTCCGTCAGGCTTAGGGAGGTTTGCATTGAAAAGGAAGGAGATAGATTTTTTATTAAGATCATCTAACATCTCTTTAAAGAGGCCAAAGCTTTCGTGCTTATAAATGAGTAATGGGTCTTTTTGTTCATAAACCGCACCTTGGACATTTTGACGAAGATCATCCATATTCCGGAGATGGTCTTTCCATGACTCATCGATCATTGAAAGGATAACACTTTTTTCTAAATCCCGAATCAAACTTTCTCCTCTGGAATTTACGGATTCTTTTAGGTCAGTTGAGACCTGTAGTCCTTTTTTGCCATCCGTGAAAGGGACTAAGATTCTTTCGACATCTTTACCCTGTTCTTGAATGACATTTTCAAGAACAGGTAACGCGTGAGATGCTACTTGAGAATTTCTCGAGGAATATGAGTTTAGAGCATTTTCAAATGTTAGTTTTGATAATTCGGGTGGTGGTGTTTTCTTAAATTTATCCTCATCCATATTAGGTGAGATTCCAAATAGCTCAAAAATATCTAATTGATATGACGAGAAATTATTTGATGATTTAGAATTTGAAACTACATTTTCAGATAGATCAAAAGCCATATTGGCGATATCGACTTGGAGCCTCTCTCCAGAAAGAGCATTTTTTCTTTTGCGATAAATACCTTCTCTCTGAGCATTCATCACATCGTCATACTCTAAGAGTCTTTTGCGCATTCCAAAATTATTTTCTTCAACTTTTTTTTGAGCCCTTTCTATGGACTTAGAAACCATTCCATGCTGTATGACCTCTCCTTCTTTGTGCCCCATTCGATCCATTAAACTCGCAATTCTTTCAGAGCCAAATAATCTCATGAGATTATCTTCTAGGCTCACAAAAAACTGGGAACTGCCAGGGTCCCCCTGTCGACCAGAGCGACCTCTTAGCTGTCGATCAACTCTTCTAGAGTCATGACGCTCTGTGCCTATGATGGCTAACCCTCCAGCATCCACAGTCTCTTTTGCTAATTTTATATCAGTACCTCGACCTGCCATATTTGTTGCAATAGTAACTGTGCCTGGACGACCGGCTTCTGCGACAACATCAGCCTCTTTTTGGTGCATCTTAGCGTTTAACACTTGATGCGGAATCTTACGGATGTTTAGAGACTTACTTAATAATTCACTGATTTCAACAGAAGTAGTACCAACTAGAACGGGACGTTTACTCTCTCTTAAAGCTATTATTTCATCTATAACTGCATTGTATTTTTCTCGCTTTGTTTTGAATACTAAGTCATCTCTGTCATCACGAGTGATAGGTTTATTTGTAGGTATGACAGTGACGTCAAGTTTATAAATTTCCCAAAATTCTCCAGCTTCAGTTTCCGCCGTGCCCGTCATTCCAGAAAGCTTGTTGTACATCCTGAAGTAGTTTTGGAGGGTTACCGTAGCATAAGTTTGTGAAGCAGCTTCTATTTTGACATTTTCTTTCGCTTCAATGGCTTGATGGAGACCATCGGAATATCGCCTACCATCCATAATTCTTCCTGTTTGTTCATCAACAATTTTTACTTTTGAATCCATGACGACATATTCAATATCTTTTTCAAATAAAGTGTAAGCTTTCAATAATTGATTCATAGAATGGATACGTTCACTTTTTATTCTATAATCTCGAACTAGAACCTCTTTTTTTTCTGCTTTTTCTGAAGGAGAAATTTCAGACGACATGATTGAATCCAATTCGGTAGACATATCAGGCATAATGAAAAACTCTGGATTTGTTAAATCGCTTAGAAGTTCAATTCCTTTGTCAGTCAAATTAACTTGATTCTGTTTTTCTTCGATAGCGAAGAAAAGAGTTTCATCAACGACTTTCATTTCTTTGCCTTGATTTTGAAGATAGACTCCCTCTGTCTTTTGAAGTAAGGCCTTGTTTCCGGATTGGGATAACAGTTTTATTAATGCTTTATTTTTAGGGAGTGCGCGATGGGCTCTTAAAAGTTGAAATCCTGCATCTTTAGAATTACCTTCATTTAGGAGCTCTTTTGCCGAGGTTATGGCTTCATGAGATATGTTTTTTTGGCTATTAAATAATTCAATTACAAACTTTTTCAGATCGTTGTATTCGTGTTTGTCACCATTTGGAGTTGGACCTGAAATTATTAAAGGAGTTCGAGCGTCGTCTACCAATACAGAATCAACCTCATCTACAATAGCATAGTTGTGTCCTCTTTGAACAAGATCATCAGCTTCTCTAGCCATATTATCTCTCAAATAATCAAAGCCGAACTCATTATTTGTCCCAAAAGTTATGTCCGCTGAATAAGCTTTTCTACGCCCTTCGCCATTGGGTTGGTGTTTGTCAATACAATCAACACTTAAACCATGAAATTGATACAAAGGCCCCATCCACTCAGCGTCCCTTTTTGATAAATAGTCATTAACCGTTACAACATGAACTCCCCGACCGGAAAGGGCGTTGAGATAAACAGGTAGAGTTGCAACAAGAGTTTTTCCCTCACCAGTAGCCATTTCCGCAATTCTTCCCTTGTGTAAAACAGTACCGCCAAAAAGCTGAACATCATAGTGTATCATATTCCATGAAACGGGAGTTCCTGCAGCTTCCCACTCATTATTCCAACTGGCAGTGTCTCCATTAAGACTTATTGCGCTAAATGATGACGACAGCTCTCTATCTAAATTCGTGCAAGTCACATTGAGTGGGCCTAATGACCATTGACGAGCAGTCTCTCTAATTACTGCATAGGCTTCAGGAAGAATATCATCCAGAATTTTATCTTCCTCAGCTTCGGCTGTCTTATTTAACTCATCAATTCTTGAGTAAAGAGACTCTTTGATCTCAATTTTTTTTTCTTGGTCCGCATTATTTTTAAGGGAAATGATTTCCTCTCGTTCAAATTTTGAGGATAATTTTATCCGATCCTTAAATTCCTGAGTTTTTTGGCGTAGACCATCAGGCGAAATCCCTCGAATAGACTTTTCTGCATTATGAATTTTTTCGACATATGGTTGAATCTCTTTTAAGTCTTTTTTCGATTTATCGCCTAATATTTTCTGAAGAAGCTTTTGAATCATCGTGTATATAAAAGTACAACTCCTTGAGGCAAAAGAGCTGTGTGATTATTTGTTAAAGCTAGTACTCCTCCTCATTCCAAAGAAAATCCTCATCTGAGGGATAGTCTGGCCATATTTCTTCTATGGATTCATAAACATCTTGATCCTCTTCCTCGACAGCTTGGATATTCTCGACCACTTCTAATGGCGCACCTGTTCGAATCGCGTAATCAATTAATTCATCCTTTGTGGCAGGCCATGGCGCATCACTTAAATAGGAGGCAAGTTCAAGAGTCCAATACATGTTTATATGTGCTTCTAATTTTTCGCAAATATATTCTTTTTGTGGACCTATACAAGTACTTTTTCTTACATAGGCTTCCAATCTATTTCCTCGGCTCCTGTTTTTAATGAAAACCAGCGTGATAGAGTAAATAAATAATCACTTAATCGATTTAAAAGCGGTATTGCACTTTTAGGCAGCGGAACATCATCACTTGAAAGTGAATTTTGTAATTCAATTGTAAGTCGTTCGGCTCGTCGACAAACTGCTCGAGTAATGTGAGTTTGGCTGATTATTACATTTCCCCCAGGGAGAATGAAGTTTTTTAAAGGAATTAGTTCTGATGTCATTTTATCAATTTCTTTTTCTAAAACTAATATCCATTCAGATTCTACTCTT
>TARA_Y100000385_G_scaffold212070_1_pt1 | contig 11154 bp, 18 predicted proteins | sample TARA_Y100000385 | Tara Oceans TARA_Y100000385 (sample SAMEA2620980) | marine metagenome | biome: marine biome (ENVO:00000447); feature: surface water layer (ENVO:00002042); material: "saline water (ENVO:00002010), including plankton (ENVO:xxxxxxxx)" | depth 5 m
CAACCTAAAAAGATTGCAAAGAAAACTGCTCGCCATAGATCTAGTACAGGTGGTCTTATTGCTGGTGCAATGCCAAAAGCAAGCCCCTGTTAATCTATAATAACTTCTCTAATTCTACGGGCCTGTACTTTAACAGGCTTTAAAACTTTATCTTCTTTAAAACCCTCATCGTTTATTAGAGACACATCATACCTAATTCTATTAATAGAATAGGCGGTGTCTGAAATATCTCTATATCCTGCTGGCGTTAAGCCTCCCGCATAAAATATATCTGAACACATCAAGTCAGAATTTGTGTGATAGTTTCCATGATATCCATAAGACATAAGATCATCATAAATACCACATATATTATTCCAGCCGTGTCCAAACTCAGGAAAGATGTAGCCTGACTTAGCGTTGCTTTGATTCTCTGGGCCATGTGCAAGCCCTACTGAGTGTCCTATCTCGTGTAGGTCTGTGTATATATCACAACGGGACATAGAAGATGGGGGTTTACCAGAACTAAATCTTATGTTCGGAAAGGCCACACCACAAGTACCAGCATAAGATACACCATGTGCCAGCACAATATCTACAGAAAGCTGATTAGCCTGTCGTTCTACATCATGTAAGGTGTGATAATGTGCAAGCCAAACTTCTTTTAGTTCGTATCTTACATATACGCCAGAGTCTTCATAGATTTTATTGTATTTATCTACTCTTCTTTGCCACTTGTCCCAAGCCTCTGGATACTCATACATAAGTTCTATGGGTGTATTGTTACCATACTTGCTGTGAGAAGCATATACTAGAACCCCTAACTCCCAAGTCACTAAAGTACTATCATCTTCACCATAATAAATAAAGCCACTACTTGGCCCATTGAAACTATAACCTAAACAATCTAGGCCACCGTCTTTAGGGCAACGAGGTTCTTCTTCTATACGGAATTGTATTTCTTGTACACCTAATGTGAAGATACCATCACCTGTAAGACCATCTCCAAAGATGTGGACAGTATCTCGACCAACCCTAATAGCTTCGCCTATAGTAGTTGAATGATGCACCATTCCCCAAGGCTCATCACGATCTAACATATCTTTGTAGTCTACATCAACCACGGCAGGATCAAACCTATCGCCGGTTTCTTTCTCCATTGACAGATTTAAATAACGACGAAAGCCACACTCCCAAGATCTAGGATCTTTTGTTGAATAACGATTGCCGTCAGCATCTTCGTATATGAACCACTGAACACCAGGATACTCTTTAGAGCAGCCTGTTTTTACTAGTGTATCCGCTACAACACTATAAGATAGAATTAAAAAAAGAATAAATCTAATCATTAAAGTATTTTATTAATAGCATCTACATCTGCTTCAATCTTAGAGTGTATATCCCCTGCTTGTTCTTTAAAGGACTTTATTGCCGCACGAACCAACACCTGTGTTTCCTTTTCACGAAACACTTTTGCAATATGTTCGTCAGGTAACTCAGTTGTTTCGGTGACAAAAAGCCCTTCTGAATCTATCAGGACGCGAACACCAATAATAGTTCCTTCATTCATTAGAGTTCGCAAGCCCCGCCAACACAGGCTAGTGTTTGCGCTCCTTCAGTGAAGTCATCAGCCTCATTAAGATCCCAACCAAAGGCTGTCGGAAAATCTTTTACCATTTCAGCATATTCATCTTCTGTGATCTGCTCATATGGGGCTTGAGCATAAGTGTGGTTGTCATAAGGTAAGAAACTAATACCAGAGATTGTATCAAAGTTATTATATACCCAATTACCAATCTGAAGGAAGTCAGAGTCCCGATAGTACACAGTAATGCTGGGCTTATGTTCACACCAGTGTTCTTGATATGCGGCCCATAGCTCTAGCTGTTCCATTCCTGTCTGCTCTGAGGCGAACACAGCGCCTTCTGGAGCCTTCTTAGGAAAGGAAAATACCTTAGTACTGGGTGAGAAGTTATCCATCTCACAAGGCACTCCAGCGTCTTCTAAGACAGCACACAGGGGGTCACGCATATCTGCTCTAACACGACGAATATAAAAGGGGGCATAGCGTCCGTGTATGCCTGACGCAGAATCTACCATTTGGGAAACAGTTCCGCTAGGTTTAATGCAGGTTATAGCTGTACTCTGAGGAATACCTAAGCGTTCTGCCCAGATCTTATTAGTCTCTATAGCCTCATCACGCAGGGTTGTCAGAAGCTTATCAAGATTCTTGTTCTCTAAAGTTGTCAGAGGATTGTCAAGTATGCCAGTAAGACTAACACCCAACAAAGATTCTTCTTCTGTATTAGTTTTCCAAATACCTCTCAGGTAGCGGAAGTTCGTGAGCGTGGCTTGGAGAGTACCCAAGATAGTCGCAATTCGTACTTTTCTCCGAAGAGTGTTAAGTGTATCTTGCGGTCTGATGACAACTTCTGAAAGGTTGCAGAATTGATTTGGTCTAAGGATGATTTCACTGCATGGGTTCGTTCCGAAATCTCGTTCACTATCTCGTCTACCGTTTCTTCCAGCTTGTTTTTTACTTGCCGCACGGCTGAATATTCCTCGTTCTCCGCTTTGTGATTCATATAAGCTACTCCATTCTGCACTAAATGAATTAAAGGAAGGCTTGCTGGTATAGCAGGCGCTGTTATTTGCAAGGCCACGCTGTGGTTCTGTATTGTACCAAGCACCGTGCTTTGCTTGTCGGATATTATCATCCTGAAGATCTGAGAGGCTAATTAACGCACTACGCCTAACCCCCCCTACAACAACTATTTGAGCGATTTTACAGCAAAGATCGTGGCATTCAAGGGACGTAAGCTTTCGTCCAGCTGCTCCCGTAAATAATCTAACTGTAAATTTGAAGAGGTCGATAAGAGGTTCTGGGCCGCTTGCTCTACCTCCAAAAGTTTTGAGTGAGGCACCCGCAGGTCGAACTCTAGATGTATCCCATTCTGGTATTTGACCTGAATACAACAACGATACCAATTCCCTAAACGATTTCGCCCATCCAATTTTTGAATCCGGTACGTGTATGACTGTATCTGTTGCATGAAAATCCTCTGCGATCTCTGGAAGTTTAGAAACGTATTGTTCTTCTACGCTATAACCAACACCTGTACCACACATAAGAACATACATCATTTCATCAAAGCAACGTGGGCTATCAATAGCAAGATAACTACAATTAAACCCTGCTACATTATCACGATCTAAAGCTTCACCAGCCGTCATCAAAGCCCTCATAGACGGCATGACTTCAAGATCGTGGATGGCTTTAAATATTTCTACACGCTCATCATCATTGAGTTTGTCACCCCAATATTTTATGTAGCGCGTTATTGTTTCTTTCCATGTTTCTCGACGCTCTTCACTTGGAAGGTATCGTGCGTAGCGGCTTTTGTGTATGTATTCTTGATAGGCATCCAATGTTATTTCTCCATTTCATCTATGTCATTTAAGTCATTAATATTTAATTTATATTTGTTTCTTTTCTTTATAGGTTTTAACTTTTCTTCAGTTCGTTCTTCATACTTTTTTCTTTTGTGACGACTAAACTTTTCTAGTCGCTCACGCTTACGATCATTCATCATCACTCAAGCTCTCACGCTTTGAAGCATCTATCCAGGAGGAAGGAATGCTATCTTCAGAAAACCATCTAAAACCTTTTGAAGAAGCCCACTCAGAATGGTTACGTCTTGTACCATCCTTACGGCGCTTTGCTTGTGGCATAGGAGCATTGGGATCTGCAAATAAAAACACTAGCTCTATATCTTCTGGCAAAGCTTTAGCAATCCACACATACTTATTATATTCTTGATGATCCCAGAAGCGTCCCTTCGCCTCCAGATATATCTTCTTGCCGCCTACTGTGCGGATGAAGTCTGGATGATAAGTATGCTCGACAATATATTCTGCCTTTTCAGAATGTATCTTCCAATCATTAAGTATGCCTGAGTGTAGCTCATACTCCCAATTAGAATCATATCCACGAACAGGTGCTTTATCGACAGGCCGTTTGACACGCGCCTTCCTATACCCTTTTTTTATTTTTGGTTTCAATGTAGTGTTGGTATCCCTTCAAAGTGTAAATGTAATGCAGTATACAACTCAAATAAAAGCTCGTCGTCTATTGTTTCTTCATCTGCTAATTGTTTGGCGCAGAAAAAAATTAACGCTTCTATTGTTAATACTTTCATTTTAAATCATCGGCAGTGTAGCTGTCAATAGGGCGTGAAGGGTTTTGGTTATATAAATCTTTAAGTTTATTCCTTGTCCATCTTTCTGTAAAAGATGAAGTATGAAACTGCTTATCATTAAAGTAATGGGAAGTCTGATTAAGATATTGTTTGTAGTTTTCTAAGTTAATTTTGTCTGCTTCTTCTTCAGGCATAATACTATGCAGCCACTGAACAGATATGATTTTAACCTGACGATTAATTTTTTTCATTGTCTTTTGGTTCATGTTATTTCCTCTACACGAGGAGCAACCTCAACATGAGTAAAGTAGGCTGGGCCGTTAGCATACTTAAATACCCTTAGACCTGTACCATTGTTGGCATCTTTGTAGCACTCAAACTTATACGGACAGTACGTACAAGTACGATATAACTTCATGTTACCTTTCTTTCCATCAGGTACAGACTCGTAACATCTAGGGGGAGGCGATGCTAAACGCAAAGATTTTTTAGCAGTCTGTATCTTAGAAACTATATTAGGCTTGTCAAGCTCTTCCGGGCGATAAAGACATAGCTCCCCGCTCTCTTTGTTAATAACAAGGAAGCCACCCTCAGAAGACTTCTCAGCCTCCTCATAGCCTGCAAGCTGAGACATATATCCGAAAGGATCGTCTTCAGCTAGGCGACCCTCACGGAATTTATTAAATGCAAACTTAGATGCAGTCTTTACATCAACCACTTCACCATCAATCTTACAGTCAATGTGGCCTTTTACTCCACGAACTTCAACTTCCTTCTGCTCGTCAGTAACTTTGTGGCCTGCTGCCCGGACAAGCATAAGAAGGATCTCTTCTAAAATATGTCCGTACAAGAATTTGATTTGTGTGGAGGGTAATGGCTCTGAAGATTCAGCAGGCATATTCTGTTGATACCATAGCTGTCTAGCAGGGCGACCAACATTAGACATACGTAAGATAAACTCTGAGTTTCTTTCTGAAGGTCTAGCCCAAGATCGAAGGGAATCTTTGATACGGTCTACAGTAAAATCTAGATCTTCATCTGATAAATTAAATTCTTTTCCTTCAGACAACTTACCAAGCTGTCCATAAATATCGTCAACTAATGTGTCAAGTTTCATTATGTTTTATCCACCGTAATTGTCGTGTGTCTGCATAAAAACCAAGCAATACAACACCTATTTGTTTTTGATAGTCTGTTCGACCTCCAGAAGCATTTCTCCAAGCATCTACATATCTATGATCTCTTACCATTGTTTTAACATCTATAAATATACACTCTTCATCTTTATAGGCAATCATATCTATTGGGCCTGTAGATCCAGGATTTATAAATACTTCATAGCCTTTATCCCACAACCAAGTGACAGCATAAAATTCTGCAATATCTCCTAAACGACTAGAGCAGAATGCAGACTTATATATTTTTTCAGGCTCTTCTAGATCATCAAATAGGGGAGCCTGTTGTGGCTTAATGTGTTTCACTCCAGTTATTTCCTATCTTGTATTCACCATCAAGAGGACAGAATAATTCTAGTCCTACGCCTGCCTGCCTTATTGCATCAACCCCCAGTTGTCCTGTTGAATCAGCCGCAGATTCTTTTACTTCTAACTGCCATTCGTCATGCACGTTGCAGACAAAGTGGGCATCCAATGTATTGAGTCTAATTAGCTGATTAAGATTGACCATCGCCTGCTTCATAACGATAGCTCCTGCGCTTTGAAGCAGTGTGTTCAGCGCGGCGTGTTCAGAACGAACATATAGCTTACGCCCATCTAGTCCTTTGAGGAAACCTTTTGAAGCCGCTCGTCCAACCCTGTCTTTAAGATGTTTAAATGCAGGGAGATTATCGAAGAAACGCTTTCTAAGTTTCGCACCATCGCGCTTACTTCCCTTGACCACACTACCAAGCTTCTCATCTCCTGCTCCGTATAAGAGTGCATAGATAAATGTTTTCGCCTGATTTCTTGATTCAAGTCCTGCAAGCTTTTGGTTAGCTGAGTGTATGTCTCCGTGGAGTATTTCATTTTTGAAGTCCTCGTCCTTCATGTAGTGTGCCAGCATACGTAACTCAAGGCCACTGGCATCAATACCTATTAACTTGTAACCGTCTGGTACAGTCCAACAGGCTCGACACTCTTTTCCATAAGGCGAAGAAAGACTCGGAACTTGTGCCATGTTGGGGCTGTTGTGTGTCATACGTCCTGTGATAGTACCATTAGGATTTACAAATCCACGTACACGGTCATCAATGTGTGATTCTTTTAACCAAGACTTAATCTGGGCAATACGCTTTTGAAGCAATAGATACTCAGCAATCAATGCAGCTTCAGGTATATTTTTAATCTTACTGAGTGTAGACTCATCAACGATAGGCTGACCAGTAGGCGTAAATCTTTTTGGCTTCCAACCAAAGTCAATAAGATACTCGCCTATTTGTTTACGAGATCCTAAGTTAAATGGAACTTCTTCAATGCGAACAGCTTTACGTTTAGTAGCTATGTCTTCATACTCTTCTTGCGTTAGCCTGCTTTTCTTTGGTGAGCCTTCTATCTGACCCATCTTAGAAAGAGCACCTGTCTTGGTGAAGAAAGGAAGTAAAACAGTCTTGAGCTGCTTAGGTCTAAAAGACTTTTTAACTTCACGCTCTACTTCTTTTAGGCGATCAGTCAATTCTGCTTCTAATAGTGTGGCCTTTTGAACATCTAATAAAAAACCACGCTCTCGTTGTTCTGCAATAATCTTTAGTGTCTCATGCTCTAACACAACAGACTGTCGGCTAAAACCACGAGACTCTACTTTAAGATTGTTAAACAGCTTAGCGTTGAGTACTGCATCATTCCTACAATAGTTCAACATTTCTGGAGAGTATTCTCCAAACTCTTTGTAATCTATTTTCTGTAGGCCAATGCGATAGCCCCAGGATTCAAGACTATGCCCGCCTTCTCGTGTAGGATTAAACAGGCGGGACAAAACAAGGGTATCAACAATTGCTCGCCCTTCTGTCAGATCTACGTTGTGTATCTTCTTTATAGCTGGGAGATCATAACCAATAATGTTGTGGCCTATCAGCTTCTCAGCAGTCGTAAGAAATGCAAGGCCATTAACAATCTCAGTAGGCCCAAAGGTTTTGGTTTCGCCAGAGTCAGGATCAACTGCAGCAATACACCAAATCTTTGTAGGCTCTAAACTGTCTGCCTCAATATCAAATACTATGCTCTTCATAATTCAAGCTCATCCTGTTCTTCTACTTCCATTGCTATTTCACTAAGCCTACCACTGTCTTTGTCATAAAACAAATGGGTAGCCAAGCCGACATCTCCTGTGTATCTAGACTTCAAGACCCTTACCTTTGTTGTGCTGGCTTCAATAGGATCTTCTGCTTGCTGGTTACGTTCAAGAGAAATCACGCAGTCAGACAACTGAGCAATACTTTGTGAGCCACGTAGATGATTGAGTCCTGTTTCAATACCGTTTTCGTGACCGCGATTACCATCAACCCTTCTAAGGTGTGACACAAGAATAAGACCTACGCCTGTCTCTTCTACCAGCGTTCTGAAGTTGTGCATAATAGCATCTATGTTGCGACGTTCATCACCGTCCGTAGTCATCGACAACAACATATGCAAGTGGTCAAAAACTATCCACTTACACTCAAGGCCCATAGCCATGAAGCGTAGTTTAGAGAACACACTATCAACATCATTCATTCCAAGATGGGCATGGACAAAGACACGGTTCTTGTTTTCACCGTCATACAAAACATTAAAGAAGTTATCTATTTCTTCTTCACCAAACTCAGCACGGACACTATCAATGTGAAGTTTGGCATTGGCTTCAATAGAAAGAATACCATCTACAGTTCGACGCCAATCTTCTTCAAGGGCTATGACGCCTACCTTGTCGTTGGTGTTGGTAATGAGCCAGTGCTCAAGCTCACGAGTAACACTAGACTTACCTAAGCCTGTGCCGCCTGTCAGTGTGATTAGTTCTCCTTGTCGTAAGCCATCCAGTTTTGTGTTGAGTCCATCCCAAGGATAAGGAATAGATTCTTTACGCTCACGCTTCTTGTAGTTCTCGCGCTCTTCACTGACGTTTAGAATCCCAGATGGCGTGTAAAGTTTTGAAGCCCACCACGCAGTAACATAAGCTTTGTGGTGACCCAGCTTGAGCATTTCATTAGGATCTTTGAATTCACTAGGGAGGTAAAGCATCTTGGCTTTTCCAGGCTTGAGGATACGCGCCACTTTCTTTGCGGCTTCCTTTCCTGGCTTGTCGTTGTCAAAAGAAATAACCACCGTATCAAACGATTCAAGGAACTCAAGATTTTCTTGGACATCTTTGACTGCACCCTGTGCTCCAGTTTTAACAGATACGACGGGCCACTTACTACCAAGAAGTTCGTATGCTGCCATAGCATCACATTCACCTTCAGTGATCGTAATGTATTTGCCCCCTGCCTGTGCAATCTGCTGACCAAAAAGCCCAGTTCCTTTTGACGAACCACTCCAACTAAAAGCTTTGTTTTGTCTACGAATTTTTGTAGCAACTTCTTCGTTGTTGATATAGGCGGGGTAATGGTGTTCAATAATTTTACCTGACTCGTCCTTGACTGAGCGAACGCCATATTTCTTTGCGGTTTCAAGGGTAATCCCTCTGTCTGTTAGTGCATGGAACACGCTATTATTCCCAGTTAAAGTTGCATTGTCGTTGGATCTTTTGAAACTATTAAAGTCTGCCACATTGCCTCCCATTGCAGATTCATAATCTTTAAAAAAGGTTCCACAACTAAAGCACTTTGCAGAACCATTTTCGTTTACAGAGACAGGATCACTGCCTCCGCAGCTTGGACAAGGTTTCTGATAGGCCACAAAGTCGCCCATGTTTATTCCTCCGTTTCATTGTCCTCAACAATTGCAGAGTCTTCTAAATACTCTTGCATTTTTTGATGTAGTGCAACAGCAGAAGCTTGAGCAATTGTTACTTCATTTCCAAAGTTATCAATACGCTCTTGGACATCGGCTAGTAATTTAAAACAGGCTACCCCCTCAAGGGATAGCTTTGACACATCATAAGTTTTATCTTCGTGAGTATATCTATACATCAGAGTTCATCTCCTTCATCACCATCAAGCGCATCAAACTCAGCACCATCAGGGCTGGCATACTCTATCAACTCAAGCACCTGCATAGCTTGAAAATCTAAGCCCTTATATAGGGTGCCATTCCAGGCTGACTCCCATTCCTTGTACTGAACGCGAACCTTAGAGCCATTACCAACACTCACAGTCAGCGGCTGCTTGTTTCGATCTAACAGTTTTGGGGAGGCGTTAGGCTGTCCGTTCTTACCCGTAACCTTACGCTTGATAATAAGGGCTGGGCCTTCATCCATATCCTTAACTCTAAAGCCCTTTGACCGGAAATCATTAGCAATCTCTTCATCAACAACAAGAGTAACTTGATACACGGGTTCAAAGGTTGTGTTAGGCGTGGTAACAGAAGCCCACATTGAAATGCCATCAACAATAGCCATAATAAAAATCTCCTAAGATTTGTTAAACATAAAGTTTATATAACGCGGGATACAACTATACACATAATCAGTAGACAATTGTTCTTGCTCTTTACGAGCCTGAATTTTTATCCAACTAATCATATTCTGGACTGTGCTAGGGGATGGTAGGCTAGTACCTAGCGACAAAATAAATGCTCTACACACAGCATCTTCTATATTAAATACTTCATCATCCATTACTCATAATCTCCTGAAAGGATTGTCATCTTTACAAGATCTAATAGTAAATTAAACTTTTCCATCTCTATATCAGATACTACTTTAAGTTCTTCTCCTGCATCAACAATAAGAATGAAAGGATATCTTAAAGCTTCTTCATTAGAAGAATCTTCAAGCTTTGTAAGACCTTCAGTAAGTTTTTCATTTAAAGACTTTGACTTATCTTTATTAAAATCACCTTGTATTACTTTCAACGATTACCTCCAGATCCTTTTATAAGTCCACGTTCCTTACGACTGTTTAATTTTTTAAGATTATAACAGGCTACTTCAGAAAGATCAACTCCATTATCTTTCAATAACATAGCTAAGTTCCAGAGCACATCACCAGCTTCTGAAATTATATCATGCCTATCTAATTTTTTATCATCTCCCCTTAGCATAGGCTTTATAAAAAGATCTGACAACTCTGCTGATTCTACCATCAATGATGCAATCGGATAGAACTTATCACTGTACTCCGCTGTTTTTCTAGCAGCTTGTTGGTATTCATCAAAGTTCATTTGATTTCTCCTTGTAATATTGTATGAACTGTACTACCGTCATTTCAGATTCCTTTGCCTTGTCCCACAACTCATAGATTTCATCTAGATCCCAGGCGCTAGTATCAATTTCTTGTACAATGTAAGAGCAATATTCTTCCTGAGTACTAGCACTTCTGACTAACCTATTTAAATTTAAATTCATTTATACTCCAAATACTTTTCCGATTAAACCACCTAACAAAAGTACTGCCGCTATAGTATTAATCATTATTATAGCACGATCACGCCACATAAATCCTACAACAGCCCAGAGGGATGTACCTGCAAAACTTAAAAGCATATCATAGACTTGTAGCTCTGGAACCCCAGTACTTCTTAAAGAGATTGCAACCAATAACCATGCACTAGCAATCCATTTGAGATGCCAATCTAAAGTTCCTTTTGGTGTTGCGCTTTTTAATATTCTATTACTGTGTTTAATTTCTTCAATAGAATATTCTTTACCTTCATCCGATACAATGGTATCATCAATCACTCTGTAGCTCCTTGATTAACCAGCCTAAATAAACCTGTGCTTTTTTGAGATCTTCTATGCCATTCTTATATTCATACCTCCAAAGATATTTGAGGCAATTACCCTTTAGATAACCTTTAAATTCTTGTGGGTGCATTGAGGCTTTGATAGCCTGTATAGCTTCTATG
>TARA_Y100000385_G_scaffold168081_1_pt1 | contig 11148 bp, 5 predicted proteins | sample TARA_Y100000385 | Tara Oceans TARA_Y100000385 (sample SAMEA2620980) | marine metagenome | biome: marine biome (ENVO:00000447); feature: surface water layer (ENVO:00002042); material: "saline water (ENVO:00002010), including plankton (ENVO:xxxxxxxx)" | depth 5 m
GCAATTGGTAATAGTGCAGGACTAACTGGACAAAATGGATTTGCAATAGCAATTGGTACATCAGCGGGTCTTACAAATCAAAATACAAAATCAATAGCAATTGGTGATTCAGCAGGAGCAACAACACAAGGCGAATACGCAGTAGCAGTTGGTAATAATGCAGGTAATACTACACAAGGCAATTACACAGTAGCAATTGGTCGTAATGCAGGTGGAATAAGTCAAGGCGACCAAGCAATAGCAATTGGTACATCAGCGGGTCTTACTAACCAAGCGGCAAACTCAATTATATTAAACGCAACAGGTTCAACATTAGAAAATACCACAGCAAGTAGTTTAGTAATTAAACCAATTAGAAATGCAGCAAGTGCGCACGTAATGATGTACGATACTGCATCAGGTGAAGTAACACAAACAGCAACACCAGGAACACTAGCAGCAGACATAGATAAAGCTGCTATCACAATCGGTGCAGCTACAGCAACTACTATCGATATTGGTAATGCCGGAAGTACAACTACAGTAAACGGTACTGTTCAATTTACATCAGCATTAATTGCAAATAATTTAACTGCTGATGATAGTATTAGTATACTTACTAGCGGTAATACAGCAAATGAAGCAATTAGTATTGGTCCACAAGGATCTAATACTGCTATTAACTTAACAGCAGATAGTTTAAGATTTAACGGCGCAGTTACTACAACAATTAATGCAACCGGCGGAGTTGTAGGCGACTTACAAGGTAGTATATATGCTGACGATTCAACATTAATGATTGACAGTGTTAATGGACAAGTCACAGGTGATGTGTCGTCTAATTTAGTTAGAACACCAGTAATTAGAAACTTAGCAAGTGGAACAAATATTGATGTACGTGCAGACGGATTCTTAAATTTATATGGCAGTGATAGTGATGTTACAGGCGTATCAAATATACAAATGGATACGCAGGGTATTAATTACATTGAACTTAAAACTGAGCCAACTACACCAGGCGATGTTGCCGATGTTGCAAAAATTGCAATCAATGCATTTACAGCAGCAGGCGATGTACAAATTGGTACCGATGGTGCAAGCTCACGTAATCAGAGTGTAGACATTTACAATGCCACAGTTACTGGAACTTTAATAGGTAACGTAGTTGGAACACTATCAGGATCAATTAGTGGCGATGTAGTAGGTAGTGTATATGGCGATGACAGCGCACAAATAATAGATGGTGTTGCAGGTAAGATTGTAGGTCCAATAAGTAGAATAGTTGGCGATGTACAACAAATTAGTGGCCCAGGAGCAATTAGTTTAGATACACTTATAACTGAAATCACAACAACTGCTACAGATGATGCATACACACTAGCAGATGGTGTTGTAGGACAAATAAAAATAATTGCAATGGTTGGCGATGCCGGTGACGCTATACTTACTCCGACTACATTTGCAAATGGAGCAACTGTTACATTTGAAGATGTAAATGATAACATAACATTATTATTCACATCAAATGGTTGGTTAAGTACTGCAAATCAGGGTAACCCCGTTATAGCATAAATATAGTAACACATTAGGAAATAGAAAATGAGCGAAAAAGAATATATTGTAAGTTTAAACAAAGGTGTAGACTATGAGGCGTTTAACGCTGAAATGATTGCATCTACTGGCGCTGGGGCAATACCAAGTAGAAGTACAACGATAGCAAACGCTCGTCCAGCTTCTCAGCGTAGTACACACTATATGCTAACTGATGAAGAAGCTGAAACATTAAAAGCTGATGGTAGAGTATACGGAGTTAACTTACGTCCGGACTTAGATCCAAGTCTTATACTCATAAGAGATGCTGTACAAGAAGGTGATTTTACAAAAACAACACTAGACCGCGGTGATTTCCTAAACTGGGGTATGCGTAGATGTAATGAAGAAGATAATCCTTATGTAGGTGTTAATGCTACAGCTGGCGGATACAATTATACATTAGACGGATCGGGCGTTGATATTGTTATACAAGATAGTGGCATACAAGCAGATCATCCAGAATTCCAAAACTCTTCAGGAGTAACAAGAGTTGTAGAACAAGATTGGTTTGACGGTTATTCCGGCGGCGGGTCTATGCCTACTGCACACTATACGGATTATGACGGACACGGTACACATGTTGCAGGTACAGCAACAGGTAAAACATATGGTTGGGCTAAAAATGCTAAAATATATTCTATAAAGGTAAACGGATTACAAGGTACAACTGATCCAAATAGCGGAATATCTATTTCAGATTGTTTTGATGTTATTAAAGAATGGCATAACAATAAACCTGTAGATCCTAATACTGGTGTTAAGCGACCAACAATTGTTAATATGAGTTGGGGATATAGTAGAGCTTATAACAGTGTTATTAATCTTACATATAGAGGTGATCTAAAAACAGGTACTGATATTGATAGTACTACAAAGCGTTGGAATTTTGGGTTGGTACCAATTTCAGGTGCTCCGAGTGCAACTTATAGAGCAAATGTAAGAATCGCATCAGTTGATACAGACGTTCAAGAATTAATTGATGCAGGTGTACATGTTTGTATCGCAGCTGGTAATAGAAGTCATAAAATTGATATTGCAACTGGTGATGATTATGACAACTTTATTGCAGCAGACACAGGTTCATTAAGTTATCAAAGAGGGTCAAGTCCTTTTAGCGCCAACGCATTTATGGTAGGTAATATTGATAGTACTATTGACTCAGGCGGTTTGGAAAAGAAAGCAATAAGTTCAGAAACTGGTCCAGGAGTTGATGTATATGCACCGGGTACAAATATTATGAGTGCAATGAGTACAAATAATGCTTTTGGTGCAACCGTTGCTAACAATCCTTATCCGGGTAATTCTAGCTTCTTAATTAATAATATCGGCGGCACAAGTATGGCATCACCGCAAGTTGCTGGTGCATTAGCATTATGGTTACAATTAAATCCAAGTGCAACACCGGCGCAAGCAAAATCATTTATAACAGCTTCTGCTAAGACTGATAAACTTTATGACACTGTTAGTAGTGTTGACTATACTAATACAATAAGTTTACTAGGTGGAAATAATAGATTTTTATTCAACAAGTTTAACAAATCAACACAATTACAAATAGGAGCGCCGCAGTCTCAATCAGCAGCAGCAACACCAACATATACATTGGCGCGAAATGCAGCAAGTGTTAACGAAGGTGACAATATTGTTATTACTTTAACAACAACAAATCTAAGCGATGCTACTACAGTACCGTACACAATATCAGGTGTATCAACTTCTGATATTGGAGCCAGCTTAACTGGCAGCTTTACAATATCAAATAACTCAGCTACAGCAACTTTTTCTCTAGCTAACGATGCAACAACTGAAGGTCTTGAAACATTTACTCTTACACTAGATGGAATTAGTGAAAGTGTAAGTGTTACTATTAACGATACAAGTCTAACACCAGCAGGGCCTACATATAGCATAACTCCAGCAGCTGATAATGTTGATGAAGGTAGTGCTTTAACAATTAATGTTACTACAACAAATGTAGCAGATGCAACTACACTATACTACACATTAACAAATTCAAGTGATTTTGCTACTTCAAGTAGTAACTTTACAATTACAAGCAATGCTGGATCGTTTACTGTAACACCAACAGCTGATGCAACTACTGAAGGCGGAGAAACCTTCCAAGTACAGATTAGAACTGATAGTACAAGTGGCACAGTAGTTGCAACATCAAATGCAATCACAATTAATGATACAAGTACTACTCCAGCAGGACCAACATATGTGAGTGTGACTTCACCGGCTAATGCAAACGAAGGCGACAGTGTAGCATTTAGTATTAGTACAGCAAATATTGTAGACGCAACAACAGTACCATACACAATCTCAGGAGTTTCAAGTGCTGACATTGGTGGTGCTAGTCTAACTGGAGATATTACAATTACAAGTAATGCAGGATCACTTACAGTAACATTAACAGAAGATGCAACTACAGAAGGTGCCGAAACAATGACACTAACATTGGGTGCAACAGATAGTGCAGGTGATGCAACTGGCGGACTATCAACGTCTACACAGGTTGGTGATACAAGTACAACTCCGTCAGCAACTTACGCAGCAACAGCCGCAGCTAATAATATAGATGAAGGAAGTGCGCTAACTATTAATGTTGCTACAACTCTTGTTGCAGATGCAACTACACTATATTGGACAGCAACTAATGCAGGCGACTTTAGTACATCTAGTGGTAGCTTTACAATTACAAGTGATGCAGGATCATTTACTGTAACTCCTACAGCTGATACAACAACAGAAGGAGCTGAGACATTCCAAATTGAAATTAGAACAGGCAGTACTAGTGGAACTGTTGTAGATACATCAGATGCAATTACAATTAATGATACAAGTACAACACCTACATTTACACCAGACTACACACTAGCAATTGGCTTTCCGGGTGCAGGATTATATTCAGTAAGCGGAACGGATCGTAATGGTGCAGTAAGTGGAAATAATCAATCACTTGCATTCAATGTTGGTGATAAAGTAAGATTTAATAACTCAGTCAGCGGAGGTCACCCGCTATATGTAAAAACCGTACAAGGCGCAGGAACATCCAATCAAGCAAGCGGTGTTGACGGCGCAGGAACAGCAGTTGTTGATTGGACTGTAGGATCTAGCGGAACTTATTACTATCAATGTTCAATACACAGTGCAATGTACGGTACAATAACTGTAACATAAGGAAACTAAAATGGCAGTACAATTAATACAAATTGGCAATGTTGCAAATGACGGAACAGGTGATGACTTACGCGAAGCATTTATCAAAGTAAATCAAAACTTTGAAGAGCTCGACTTACGTGACGATGAACAAACAACTGCGAGTAATCTTGGATTTGGCGCATACGATATTTTTAAACAAAAAGTAAACTATGATTTACAATTTCGAGGATTAGTTGCAGGAACTGATGTTACTATTGACCAAAGTGATAGTGTACTTACTATTAATGCACAAGGTGGTATTAAAGCTATTACATTAAAATCCGATGCTAATGAAATTAGTGTACCACAAATTGGCACACTTGAATTTGTCGGCGGCAACAGTATTAATACTATTATTGTTGACGACAAAATGTTTATTAACTATGACGGACCAGACGGAAATATAGTAAATGATGTTACTCCTACATTAGGAGGCAACTTAGATGCTAATAATTTTAATATTACTGACGTTGCAATTTTAACAGCTACAGAGATACAAGCTGACGTAACTGGACTAGTACACGGTATTGACATACGAGATATTAATGTAGGCGAATTAGACTTAGGTGGGTTTTCAATTACTGTTACTACTGGTATAGAATTTGTTGTTGCATTAAATGATTTAGATTATGGAAGTTTTACATCTCCAGTAGCAGTAGACAGTGATTTCGGCTTGTTTGCTTAAACCGATAAATACGTTGTATAAGGAACTCTATTTATGACGTTTGACCCATCTGTTTTAGGAATGATAACTACTAGTGAAAGTGGTAGAAATGAAACACTGTTCACTAGATCAACTAATTTGTTAACAATAACAAGTGATGGGCTACCGTCACCTGCAAGAGTTGATATAACAAACATACCAAAGCAAAACTTTAATTTTACGTTTCATTACCGAGCAGGCGAAAATACACAGTATCCGCAAGAAACAGCAGTCGACTTACTTGGCATGTTTGCTAATGGTGTTCCTTTTAAACATAATCTTGCAACAAAGAAACTTGCTGGCAATACTACACTACCCCCAGTTGCGTTAACATTTAACAAAGTATACTTCGAAGATCGATACGGAGCAGATAGTGATAGTGGAATAATTGAATCTAACGATGGCGGTCCGGGCGAATACGTATATAAAACTGGTAAATTTTTAAGTAATGGCTGGGACTATCCTAATGTTTGGGGTAGTAAGGCTTACTATGCTGATAGTAACTTTAATGGCGATCATTATAGACATCCCAATGGACATAGTAAAATATTAGGATATTGTTTTGACGGTTATCCAATTTATGGTCCATATGGATATGCTACTGGAAATGATAGTAATGAACAAATTCAACTAATTAAATCTAGTTATCGATTAGCAGAAAACGATTCTCATCGAAATCCAAATTGGAAATACACTGATGTACTAAGCACAGATATAGGCGATGTTGTATTAGGTCCAGGTGCATTTATAGAAGACTTTACGTATGCTAAATCAAAAAGTACATTAGACGAATTTAACGGCCGTTTTACTAAAACGCCTGATTTTCCGGATGGAACATATGCATATTTTTTAACATTTGAAGATGACACTTTAAGTACTCCTGCTTACCCGTATATTGTAGGGAAAAGTACAAAGCAGCAAAGAAAATTTGACACTGCAATACCACGGGAAAATATAGTATCAGGTGATTTATGGACAGTAAATTCAGGATCTAAACTTACAACACTAATTGAAAGAAATGTTGTAGACATACCACTTCCTGTAATTAACAGAGAAGGAATAACAACTACACTAATAAGTGGAGAGATACCGACTGGTTTAAGGTTTGACGGTAATAGACTTATTGGTACAGTATACGAAGTTGCATACAACAAAAGATTTGTTGGTGTAATAAGAGCAGCATACCAATCTGATTTTGATGATATAACTATTGAAATAGATGTTGCAGGGCCTGATGATCCAGAGTGGCAAACACAACAAGGACTATTACCGGTTGGACCTAACAACACATTTTATATACTTGATAGCGAAGTAATAAATTTTCAACTACTAGCTACTGATACAGATTTGCCAGCAGGTGATACATTAACATATTATATAGCTGACGGTGATGGACAGTTGCCGCCAGGCATTACATTAAGTGAAGATGGAAAGTTAACTGGAGTTACAGAGCCTTTACTTTCTTTAGACAAGAGATTTGAAGGTGGAGGCTATGACGATGTACCTTATAGTGCATTGCCAATGGATTATGCTTCTGTAGGAAGCTATTATGGTTCTAGAGAAGATTCTACTATTACTCCAGATTCTAATCTTATAAAATTAAATAGATACTATCCGTTTGCAGTTACAGTAACCGATGGTGATACATTTGTACGTAGAGAATTTAGAATATATGTTGTCGGAGACGATTACTTAAAAGCTGACAACACATTAATGGAATCAGGTACTACATTATTTAATGCAGATGCAACTAATGTAAGAAATCCAACTTGGATAACACCAAGAGATTTAGGTTATCGCCGAGCAAATAACTATACAACAATATACTTAGATGTAATTCAAAATCCTACTTTAGAAGGAGCTCTAACTTATTCATTAGAAGATTTAAATGATGACGGTAGTGTATGCGAATTGCCTAAGGGATTAAACTTAGATACTAAAACAGGTGAACTATACGGTAACATTCCTTACCAACCTGCTATATTACAAGATTACAAATTTACAGTACGAGCAACACGTAGGGTTTCTGATCTTGAAACTGTATCAATATTTGGTACTTATTACGAAGATACGCTATTAGGAAAAAATAGTTTTAAAATTTATAAAACTAATTTAACAGGTGACTTAGATGGTGTCAACGATTTATTTGAACTAGTAGGAAAACAAATTTTATTAGAAGGTAATCTTTATAAAGTTACAAGTGTTGACGATAGAAATAAAGAATACGATACTATTGTTTTAGATACAACACTTGCACCTAAAATAAATTTATTATCATCAAGAACAGTAACATCAGGATCGGATCATTTCTTTGTATCAAGACTATCCGAGTCTCAAAAAGGTACGTATCAAAATAGAACTTTAAAGTATACCGAAACAGAAAGTTATACAATTACTGATATTACACCGTACATTGAATATAATATACGTCAGTCAGTTCCAGCTAATAATGATATATACCCTGCTAATGCACCAAAGATAATGACTAACTTTGAAAATTATTACGTAGGCGACTATGCTATATGGCCGCTAACGTCAGGAGGCACTGGTAGAATATTTAAATGTACTACAGCACATGCTATAACTCCGTTAGTTGATAGTAACAATGTAAATATCTTAAATGATGCAGGTGATCCGCAAATTACCTTTATACAGGACAACTGGATAGAAGTTGCTGAAAACTTGGAAGCATTATCTCTTACAGATAGATTAGCAGCAACAAGACAAGCACTTGAACAAGAGTACGGAAATACTTCATATGTTAGAGTTGTTAGTCCTCAAATTTGGAATATACGTATTCCAAGTACTAACAAGTCTCGAATTATTACAAACATTAAACAGTTCTTTGTTGGAAGTGACAGTACAGAATTTACTGTAGAACTAGTAAGAGATAACGAAGATAGATTATTGTTTGATAAAAATTTAACAAGACAAATCCAAGGCGGACAAAATGTTGGTATTGCATTATTTAAAAATCAAGCATTTAGTAAAGATCTAATCGTTAGCAGTGAAGATCCTGTAAATATTCCTTCAAGTGCAAAAACATTTGAAATTAAAATTTTAGGCGAAGTAGATACCAATATAGAGTGGGTTACGCCGAGCGACTTAGGTAAAATATTTGCTAACTTTAACAGTACACTAAGAGTTATTGCTCAGTCAACTGTACCTGATAGTAAAATGGTGTATGAAATAATTGACGGTAAACTGCCTAACGGACTACGACTATCGTATTCTGGAGAAATTATTGGATCAGCAAGACAGTTTGGTGATTTGAATAATCTTGGATTGACTACATTTGAAAATAAACTAGTAACATGGGACGGTACTCTACCAGGTGATACTACATTTGATAGAAGTTATAAGTTTACAGTTGAAGCAAAAGACAGATTTAATATTAGTGCTATTACACAGGAATTTAAATTAAAAGTTGAAGATTTAGATAATACGCAATATACTGACATAGTAGCTCGACCTTTACTAGCAAAAGGCCAGCGACAATTATGGATTGATTTTATCGGTAATACAGATGTGTTTGAACCTGAGAAAATTTTTAGACCAGAAGATCCAAAATTTGGTGTGCAAGAAATTATTGAAATGTTAGTATATGCTGGAATTGAAGCTACAACTATTGACAAATTTGTTGCGGCCGCTGCTAAAAATCATAAGCGTAAAAAATATATCTTAGGCGAATTTAAAAATGCAGTTGCTAAAGATCCAAAAACAGGTGAAGTTATATACGAAGTTGTTTATATAGATGTAATTGATCCTGCCGATGCAAAGATAGGAAATACAAGATCTAGCTTTAGAATTAATACGCAAAAAAATATTACTGTTGATAGTATTCAGTATGCAGGTAAAGACGACAATACTAAAACAGGTTTAGGTATTGACGAACTACCTGTGTACGGTAGACAAATAACTAAGTTTGTTTTTGCAGAAAATGATACATTAGTAATTGAAACTAGAGACGATGGCGAGATAGATATAAACGTTGATAATAGTGATTTCCAAGTTGAAATACGAGACTTGAATGACTTTGTAGTAAAACTACAGCAAACACCATCAGAACCTTATAGATTGCGTCCTCAACCTACTAATACAATTAAAGCAGATTCAGATGCAGTCAAAGTTAGTAACGCAAAGGACGATATTAGATATCTAAGTAATATTGATAATATGCGTACTAATATAAACCAAATTGGTAAATATGATAGAAATTATCTTCCACTGTGGATGAGAACTCCCCAAACAGGATTACAAGAATTAGACTATGTTAGTGCAATACCAGTATGTTATACTATGCCAGGTAGATCTGATGATATAATACGGAATATTGCTAACAATGGATTTAATCCAAAACAGATTGATTTTGATATTGATAGATATGTTATTAAAAGAACAAAAGATAGTGATCTTGAAAAATATATATTATTCGCAAATTATCAGTTCAACGTATAGTAACGATAAATATAAATGTAAAGAGGAAATAAAATGGCCCAAAGTAATATTATAAGTGAAACAATTGACGCAACATATCCAGTAGCAGGTGTTGATAACGATACCCAAGGGTTTCGTGACAACTTCCAAATTATTAAGGATGGACTAGCAACTGCAAAGACAGAAATTACATCACTTAATGAGCAAACAGTAAAACTTACCGATTCTACCAATGGAGTAGTTGAAAATGATTTTAATGAAAGTAGCATACTTGATGCTTCTTTAGATAATGTTACATTTAAATTAAAAGCATTTGAATCATGGAATGAAAATACAACAGTAAATGTTGATGTAGGCCGTGGCGGATATCAAGTATACGGACTTGGTGCAGACATAACAAATTCTATTACATTTTCTTTACAAAATTGGCCAGTTAGAAACACTAATAATGGTGTTGCCCGAATGACATTACAACTTACAGGTAATGGTAACGATACTACTGTTAAATTTATTGCAGCAAATGGTGGACAGATTAAATTTACTAGTGCATGGCCTATTCCAGATGGATTAGATTCAGCACAATACACAGACGACAGCGCACTCATTACATTAACAAGTCAAACACGCCCGTCAATTATTGAATTTTGGAGCTACGATTCTGGAACTACTGTGTATGCCGATTTCAAAGGTATATATAATAATTCAGGTAACTCAAGTGCATAATCCGTTAGTACATGGACTAGACAAACTATCATTAAATGAGCTGGAGGAAAAAATAATTGAACTCCAGCGTAAATATTTTATGTCAAACAATCTGCAAGTTCAAGTGCAGATACAAAACTTCTTAGAAATCTACAAAGAAGAACTACACACACGCCGTGCAATTGAGTCACAAAAACAAAAAGAGCAACAAAATGGCGAAAATGGACTTGACAATTTAATAAAAGTAAGTTAAAATAAGAGTATGCTTATGAAAACTGACTCTCTCGGTATCCCACGGTTTACAAACAAAGACTTAATCAATATGATCTACACAGGTCATAGTGATAAAGTCCATGTGGTATTATGCGATGCAGACGATGATGTAGACAAGTTTAATGAGGCTATGGAAGAACAAGGACTAGACAAACTACAAAAGTATATTCCCGTAGATGTAGATCAAAAGACTTTTGACGGTGTATGCCAAGGTGAATGGTTTATGCCTAATGAATACAAAGACATTAATGTATATG
>TARA_Y100000385_G_C13108576_1_pt1 | contig 11144 bp, 5 predicted proteins | sample TARA_Y100000385 | Tara Oceans TARA_Y100000385 (sample SAMEA2620980) | marine metagenome | biome: marine biome (ENVO:00000447); feature: surface water layer (ENVO:00002042); material: "saline water (ENVO:00002010), including plankton (ENVO:xxxxxxxx)" | depth 5 m
TGGTTTTCAAGACCAGTGCATTCGACCACTCTGCCATCTCTCCGAATGGACGTCATTACTGACCCCCGAGTGGGCGGCAAATTTAAACAGGAATTCGTGTTTTACAAGGGCTATTTTGCAATTATATTTGAAGTCTATGAAATCTCTAGTAAAAGTTGTTGTTTTTATTTTCGCGACGCTTGCTCTCAAAGGACAAGAGCTTCGATTCGGATTGCGGCCAATACAATACGTTAGCGAGTCTAAAGGACCTTATGTTGATTTTTACAGCACATTAGATGCAAGTACAATTGCCTTTGAAAGAGGTGCAGATTCTTTGTGGCACGCTAGATTTAAGGTGGCCATTTCTTTTGAGGGTAAGGTTGATGTGGTTCAATTTGAATTATCAAGTGAAGACTCAGCATCTAGCGCACCGCTTATGCTTCAAAAGAGCACTTTTACCCTAGAAGCAGAGAATGCATTATTAAAAAGACCTTTAGAAGTCTATCTATATGACGAGGTTACCTCAAGAGATTGGACCTTTAAAGACACTCTTGAACTTCCGAATGAAGATTTTTGGTTAGCTCAGCCAATCTTGTTAGATAATCTTTTGGAAGTTCCTGCGAATTATATGAAAAGAGGTTTACCAATCGTTCCTGTGGCATCCTTGGGAATACCGTTTTTTGAAAACCAAGAAGAATTGAGCGTATACGCGGAGGCATTTGTTGGCTACGGAAAATATATACTACAATACAAATTGACAGATAGTTATGGTAACATCATTCCTGGTACTTCCGGTTTTATGCGTTGCACCCATGGAAGCACCCCCCTGTACAATAAGTTAAATTTTGGATCACAGAAAAGCGGTCAATATGAATTTAACGTGGTTATGTTAGATAGCACTGGTGTATCTGTAATGGAACGCAGTAGCCCATTCTACTGGTTCAATGATAAGGTAGATAACTCCTCATGGGAAGGCCCGGAAGCAAGTATTAGTCGTATAATGTTTGAAAAAGGTTGGGGCTATTGGAACAAAGCTCATGAGTACCTAAGAATGATCGCACCAGTGGCATCATTTTCAGAAAGACGTATCCTTTCTAATCTTAAAGATTCAGATGATACCGCTCGAATTGCTCAATTTATTGTGAATTTCTGGAGAGAGAAAAATCCATCGGATCCTTTGGGAGAGTGGAAAGGTTATCAGACAGTCGTTCAAAAAGTTGACCAAGAATTCGGAACGCGCACAGTTCGCGGTTATCGAACACAAATGGGCAGAGTATTCCTACAATACGGTGCTCCATCTTTAGTGGAAGAGCGACCTTTTGATGGAAGAAATTATCCGTACCAAGTTTGGCAATATGATCAATTGATTAGCAGTAGCACGCCTGTGCAGCAAAATCAAATATTCATTTTCGTTGATCAAGAACTCATTGGACGTCAATATACATTGTTACACAGCTCTGCTCAAGGTGAGATTAAGGACCATAAGTGGCAATACCATCTAACGAGACATACCAATACAGGAGCAGATATTGATGCTACATCAACGCAGTATAGCAGAGATAATTTTGGTGAACGTATTTCTAATTCTATAATCATTGGAAATCAGGGTACTTGGTTCGATAGATTCAACTATTAGATGAAGCTCAAAATAGCAGTTGCCATATTAAATTGGAATGGAAAGGAATTGCTAGAAAAGTATCTTCCAAGTGTCAACGAACACAGCAACGAACACAGCGTGTACCTTATAGATAACAACAGCAGCGATGAAAGTGTGGCTTATGTTGAATCTGAGTTTCCCAACATAAAAATTATTCAAACGGGCGTAAACTTAGGCTATGCTGGCGGTTATAATGCGGGTTTGAAGGGGATCAAAGAAGAATATGCTGTTTTACTAAATAGTGATGTGCGTACAACACCTGGTTGGCTTGACCCGATTGTAAAGCACTTTGATTTACATACAAGATGCGGTGCCGTACAGCCAAAGATTCTTTGGGATAGACAGCCAGAAAAGTTTGAATATGCAGGTGCTTCTGGAGGATTTATTGATTCATTGGGTTATCCATTTTGTAGGGGAAGAATACTTCATGAATTGGAAATTGATCATGGCCAATATGATGATGCTGTTCAAGTATTTTGGGCTACGGGGGCCTGTTTGGCCGTGCGAATGGAAGCATTCCATGATGCTGGTGAGCTAGACTCCATGCTATTTGCGCACATGGAAGAAATTGACCTATGCTGGCGTATGCAGCGTGCGGGTTATGAGATTTGGGTAGAGCCACAATCAACGGTTTATCATCTAGGTGGTGCCACGTTAAACGCTGATTCTCCAAGAAAGACTTATTTAAATTTTAGAAATAACCTGATAATCCTGGTCAAAAACTTGCCTCAGCTGCGAGCTCTAGGGGTTGTATTTATTCGCCTATTATTAGATGGTATAGCAGCGATAAAATTTGTTTTGGAAGGCAAGCCAAGCCATGCTTTAGCCATTTTAAAAGCACATTTTGGTTTTTATAGTAGGTTTACAAAAATCCAGAGAAATCGCATGTCAATCTCTCATCTTCCCCTATTACCCATGAAAGCGCTCAAAGGAACGTATAAGGGGAGTATGGTATGGCAGTTCTATGGAAAGGGTATCAAGTATTTTTCGCGATTCCACAGGTAGCTGTTGGTTCATAAATGAGATGTTATATTGGATTTAGCACTAATAACGCTATGATTATTAGATAAAATCTCATTATTCAATAATCCAAACATGAATTTAGAGCGTAACATCCGCTAACTTCGAATTATAAAACTAGAAATATGAGACGATTACTTTTATTTGCATTAGTTATTTTGAGTACATCACTTGCATCGCAAACGTTGACTCAAACTATTAGAGGTACAGTCATTGACTCTGAGTCAAAATCCCCTCTGCCAGATGCCTTGATTATATGTGATAATGTTCAGGCCTTTTCGGATCAATACGGATTGTTTGAATTGGAGGTTGAAATCGGTCGTAAAATAGTTGCAATACAACTTTTTGGGTATGAACCTACATCTACAGTTGTGGAACTGAATTCTGCAAAGCAAGCAGTAATTCGTGTCGCCATGACGGAGAGCACCGTAAAGCTTGATGAGGTACAAGTTGTTGCTGCACCGCGCGGTGAGGTTAAAAATGAAATGGCGGTTGTTAGTGCTCGTAAATTCTCTGTTGAGGAGACTAATTTATACGCTGGGTCTAGAGGTGAGCCTGCCCGTATGGCTACCAACTTCGCTGGTGTTCAAGGTTCTGACGATACACGAAACGACATTGTTGTACGCGGAAATACTCCAGCGGGTATTTTGTATCGTTTTGAAGGAATCAACATACCGAATCCAAACCACTTTGCCATCCCAGGAACAGGAGGAGGTCCCGTAACAATATTAAACAATAAGTATATTCAAAGCGGCGATTTTTATACTGGTGCTTGGCCAGGTGAATATGGAAATGCTATTGCCGGAGTTTTTGATTTGGAAATGCGTGATGGTAATAACGCTACACCTTTCGAGGGTAGCTTTCAATTTGGTCTTCTTGGGGTTGAGTTAATGGCAGAGGGACGAATTGGCAAGGAGAAGCCTAATGCGCCATCGTATTTGATTTTGGGTAGATATTCTACTTTAGGCATTGCATCAAGATTGAATATCCCTCTAGGTACTACAGCGATTCCAAATTATGCTGATGGTGCTTTCCGATTCTCTTTCCCTCAAAAGGACGGTTCTAAATTGAGCCTCTGGGGAATGGGTGGAACGTCTGATTTGGTGATTGATATTTCTGGAACAGATGGTAATTTAATAACTGGTGATTTTGAGGGAGTTGGTATTGTTGATCGTGATCAGTTTTTTGACACACATATGGGCGTTGTAGGTGCCACTTATAGTAAACGTTTAGATAAAAACAGCTATCTGAAAAGTGGGGTAGCTGCCTCTCGTTCTGCGGTTCACGCTTTAAATACAAAAGTTTTCCGTGGAATTGATACCGCAGCCGTTGATGAGTATTATTGGAGAGTAGATTCTGCACCAAAGATTTTGAATTACTGGTACTATGAGACAAAAATCCATGGCTATAGTCATTATACCAAGAAGATAAATGCACGTCAGAGTTTCAAAGCAGGAGTTAATGTTGACTACGTAATGGTTGATTATTTAGATTCGACTCGAATAGTAAATGGCTTAACTGGACAAATTTCTCCTTGGGAATTCCCTTGGGGAACGGATAATGGTACTTCGAGTACAGATGGTTATGCTATTGTTCAACCATTTTTAAGCTATAAGAATCGATTAACTGATAAACTAACTATGACGGCTGGATTAACAGCGCTTTATTCAAATATAAATGACAATACGTTCAGCCCTATTGAACCGCGTTTAGGATTCAATTATGATGTTGACAAGCACAATAAGTTTTTTACCGGGGCAGGCTATCATAGCCAAATGCAGAGTTCTTATTTGTATTACTACAGAGGCTCGCAAGCAACCCCTCAGGCTATAGCAGATGGTCTCTACGGAACAGAATACAACAAGGGCATGGGTTTAACCAAAAGCACACATCTTGTAGCGGGCTGGGAACACAATTTTGATTACCCAGTTCGTATCAAATTAGAAACCTATTATCAGTATTTATGGGATGTGCCGGTAGAAATTGTGCCTTCATACTTTTCCTTAGTTAATGGTGGTGCAGGTTTTGGTCGTCTTTGGGCAGAGCCTCTAGAAAACTCCGGATTAGGCCGCAATTATGGAGTCGAGTTTACTGCCGAGCATTATTATAGAAACGGTTTCTATAGTCTATTTACGGGATCTCTTTTTGATGCTAAATACAAAGGATCAAAAAATATTGCTGCTTCAGGTACTGGCTCAGCTGATGATATTTGGATAAATACAACTTTTAACGGCCGCTATGCATTCAACTTTATCATTGCTAAGAATTATAAGCTGAGCAAATACGGGGTGTTAAATTTAGGTTCTAAAGTCAGCTCCATTGGTGGAAGATGGTTTGGAGATGTTGATCCAACTGCATCTGCATTAGCTTCTGAGATTGAGTTTATTGATAATGAAACGTTTAACAGTAATCAATACCGACCATACTTCCGATTAGATTTCAAGGTCGGATACAAATGGAACTTCTTAAACCTTGCTCATGAATTTGCATTAGACATTTCTAATATTACCAATAATAAGAACATTCTAACCTTGACCTACTTGCCAGAAACAGGTGATATAGCTGAGAATTATCAATTGGGATTATTTCCAGTGTTCTATTATAAGATAGACTTTTAACGTCTTCTGAATTTCAATTTAAAAAGCCCGAGCGATAGTTCGGGCTTTTTTGTAATTATGTTTTCCGATAGAAACGGTGAACCACCCCTTCAATCTCAATGGAATAAAATCCGTAATGAGAGGTATAGGTTACCTTTGCATTCACTGGAATTTCTATATCAGGATTAGCATAAATGCCTTGATATTCGATCCCGCCTTCCTCATTAAACTTTATTCCTTCAAAGCTGTGCGCATCAATCTTGTCAATATTGAACCAAGCACCTTCACCCAGTCCTCCCAACCAAACGGCTGTTTTAGGAATTTTTGGAGGTCTTTCAGGTTCTTCTATGGATCCAAGGATGGAATCATCTGGAAGGCCATCTGTGTATTTAGTAAGGGAACTTTGTAACAGCCCATTACTTAAATCTGAAAGACTATGGCGTCTGGACTTTTCCATGTATTGAAGCGTACCTCCTTCAAAGCTATAGATACCGTCTTCCGTTTTTGCTGCAACCACGTTGTAAAGCGGGGTAGGACGAATGGTCAATGGATATTTTAGTTTGGTCCCGATTGTCCCGTCTTCGTTTGCTGCCTTAATAGTCTCTGTAACATAACGGGCACAATTAGAGGCACTTTTATCAAGACCGTTATATGGGAAGTAGCCACGTTTAACCATTTCATCTGCATAGTTTTTTGCCTTTGCAAAATTGATTGTCTTACTTACCGAAAATACTAAGGGACCCACGCCATGAGTATATTTTGATTTAGCGTCTAATTCTATTGCAATCTCTTCAATATTCGTGAGGTTTTTATGCTCATCAAATGTTGCTTTTGTTTTCAATTCTAAAAGAGGATCGGTGTATTTGTTGCGAGCTCTTCCATAGCCCCTTGGAGTAATATATCTACCAAAATCATAATACACCACCTCAAAGGTTTGTGGGTTGATTAGACAAATGGCAGCATGTCCAACACGCATGTTTAGATTTTTGAAAAAACCAGTTTTGCGAAGAAAAATAACTAAACTCTCGTCTGCGCGGGCAGTACATTCAGGCCAAGCTATTACAATTGCGGTGTCCAGGTATGACATATTTGTTTACAAAATCAATTCAAAAATACACATAATGAGTAATCAGTAATGAATGTTAAGTTATCAATTTAACTATCTCGTGATAGTTTTTTACACAACGGGTTGCTCCCGTCCTTGCAGTTGACCAATACACGTAACTTCTAAATCAATTATTAAGGCCTTAAGTGACAAACTCCACTTAAGGTAACACGAAAATGGTGAATTCATCAATGTGCAGTTGGTCGGACGGAAGTTTTGTGAAGGTTCGCATGGAATAGGCTCCTTTAGCAATCTTTTGTCCAAGTCCATTTGGATCCCAACATTCTGTTGAAGCTCCCCGAAACAGTTCATTTCCCCAACGATCATATATAGCATACTCTGTTCTTGTTGGCAAGGAGCTTGATAAACAATAGGTATCATTAATGCCATCTCCATTTGGGGAAAACGCAGTCGGTACATACATTAATAAGTTATCTAAACAGTCTACTTCCAATATACGCGAGATCGTATCTAGATTGCCACAACTATCAATAGCTACTAATGTTAATTCGTGAGATCCTGCAAATGGGAATAGCGTATCTAATGAAGGTTCTGTATAGGTCTGTTGACCCAATGAAAATGAAATAAACTGTGAGTACCCCGTGGCGGTTAGGGTATAATTTGGGCAACCAAAACCTTCATCAATATAAGGTTCTGCTATCACTCTAAAATAAAAGCTGTCTTCCATGGAGCAGCCATTGATATCTGTGGAAATAAAAGGATAATAGGCGGTAGAATCAAATTGCAATTGAATAGCGTTTGTATCTAAAGTGGTCCAATATAAATTTGCTAAAAATGGGTTGCTAAAATCAATAATTAATGAGTCGCAGTAGGCGGTATCTCTTGTGGTTGGTTCATAAAGTGAACCGTTGATAAGAAAAACACTATCGTGGAATACACAATTGCCAGCATCTACAGTTATCCAAACCCATCCAGGATCAAAAGCGGTAGTACTTACTGTAGTATCTCCTGTTGACCATAGGTAGGAAAGTCCCGCCCCTGGGTTTTGCACTTGTAAAACTACTGGTTGTCCATCGCAAACGCTTAACGTATCCTCTTGAACTGGATCATAAGAGGTGCCGAAATATTCAAATTCGTAGTTAACAGAGTCTCTAAAACCTCTTGAGTCTTCCACCACAACTTGAATTTCAATGATTCCGTTAAAATTTGGATCAATAATGGCGTGTAAAACTGTGTCCGCAGAATTTGAATCTATAATTGTTGCATTGCCTTGAAGCACTGTTGTACTAACAACATTTATGCTATCAACGCAACTTAGAAAATCAAAAAAAAGCGGAATGGCTGTATCACAACGAGAGCCAAGAGGGATGTCATCTACGGATAAGGCAGTAAGTGGATCAAGTAATTTTAAATCGTCATCAAAACCGCTGATGTATCCATATAGACCGGTGCTTGATCCTTCACCTGCGAGAATGCCAACGTGGAAAGGAGTAATACAATCTAAACTAAAACTGTTGGTTAGAACATTAGGTCCAATGTAAACACCACTCCATGACGGGTCATAGGTACTTTGCTGAACGGTAATATTTGTATTTGATAGAATAGAGTTTCCATTGTAATTTAAACTCGAAACAGCATTGGACGGGATAGTAATTAGTGCAGAGGTGGCTAAGCCTGAAGCACGATTATACGTGACGTTGGTGGAGCCTGTGCAGTCCAAATGAGGCAGTTGAGCCATTCCCTGTTCAGGTTCGCCGTTTGTTACTCCTGAGGTAACTTGAAAGACATACATGGGTAGATTTGATTCCACTACAAAAGGCTTACCAGGAGAAGCAGGATTCCCGTTCATTAGAAACGTGCCAGCATCACCGGCATTTCCATTTGATAATATGGTAGTACCGTCTACAGAAATGTTCGTGCCATTCTGGGTGGCTACATACATAAAATAGTCTTGAGGATGATTGGCGCGACCTCTGAGCACCACGTGTTTCAAACCCAAATGTTCGGTAGGTGTTACTTGGTCAATTCCAGCATCAGCATTATTCGTACTTGACGTTTTTAAGTGATTACCACCAGCCGTCACTGCGATTGGTTTATCGGAGGTCACTTTAGTTCCTAGCAGTACCTTATTGTCGCGCATGGTACTCACCCAGCTTTCGCCTTGATCTAATTGAAATACAGCACTATCTAAACCGTTTGTAAAGGTATTGCCAGCGCTCGTTTTTATAATGATTTCCGTATTGTCTTCTAAGGCTACAAGACTTACATAATGCAAACCATGGTAATTTGTGAAATTTCCCGTAACTGTGGAGTGAATTTCTGTTTGTGAGGCAATGTAGAATTCTTGCCCTATACCATTCATTCCTTTTCCAGTAATAATTTCTTGATTGAATTGTTGACGAACTCGCTGCGTAACGGTAACCGGCTGACTCGCCTCAACAAACAAAGCATCTTTGCTTCTTTTTTGGTTCACCCAAGTTAGATTTCTTGCACCAAACGTGGATTGAATACTCGGTTGAATAGCACTCAGTGTTATGGTACTTAGATTTCCTTGGGTGACAATTATGTTTTGACTGTAACTCGTGTCGCTGTTATATACCCATACCTGGGAAGATGGCACGCTTGTGCTTATTTGAAGGTCAATTACATGCTGACCTCCCTGCCACTCCAAAAGTGGGGGAAAAGCAAAATAGGTATCACTTTGAGCCATTGCTAATTGGCTTGTACAAAATAAGGCAAGGGATAAAAAGGTATTATATACTGCCTGCTGTAGTCTCATCTATTTAAGCACATGTATAGCGCCAGTTTTGATGAGTTGTCCGCAAATAGTTTCAGTTTGAATAGAATAGTAATAAACTCCCGGGGCCACATCAGAGCTATTACTTCTACCGTCCCAAGCCTCGTTCTGATCTTTTGTTGAAAATACTTTGCTTCCCCAGCGGCTATATACGTTTAGCTTAAAGATGTCTAAAATATCATCGCTTTTAATGGTCAAAATATCATTGATTCCATCAGCGTTTGGAGTAATTACATTAGGAACGGTTATGGGATCATAATCCTCACCAAGGTATTCAAACCTAAACTCAATAGATTCAAGTCCGCCAAAACCGTCTTGCACTAAAATCGTAATGGACATATTTCCGCTGAATCCTTCACTAGGAAGAATACCTAAGACAGTGTCTTTTGAATCTATATCAACGAGCTGACCCTCACCTTGATTAATTATACCAGAAATAACTTCAATACTATCCGAACACGAATTGTAGGAGAATTTTAAGGAAACAGTATCTGCACATTGCTTGGGCATGTAAATGATATCAGTAGCTGTGATATCTGAGGGATCATACAGTTGAAATCGATCATCAAACCCGCTGATATATCCATAAAGACCTGTTGAATTCCCTTGCCCTGCAATTATCCCAACATGAAAGGGTGTGGGGCATTCAAGTGTGAAATTGTTAGTGAGAATATTAGAGTTTATGTATACGCCAGACCACGAAGGATCATAAGTGCTTTGTTGCACGGTTATGGAGGGATTTCCTGAAATCAGATTATTATTATATTTCAAGGCCGATACGGCATCCGAAGGAATAGTTACTAAGGCTGAAGTAGCCAATCCAGTAGCACGATTGTAGCGAATTAAATTAGAGCCAGTACAGTTAACTTGAGGGATTTGTGCCATTCCCATTTCTGGTTCATTTCCAACAGAGCCTGTGGTAGCCTGATAGACGTAAATAGGCTTATTACTTTCCACAATAAAGGGTTTCCCAGGTTGATTAGCAATTCCAACCATACTGTACGTACCAGATTCACCTGCAGAACCGTTTGCGAGCACGCTCGTTCCGTTAATGCTGATATCCGTTCCGTCCTCCACAGCAATAAACATGATGTAATCGTTTGGATGGTTCGCAAGTCCGCGGAGGACAACGTGTTTGTTCCCTAACAAATCAATAGGAGTTATTTGGTCAAGACCTGCATCACCATGGTTCGCTGAAGCATTCTTTAAATGATTTCCTCCTGCGGTCACAGCAATGGGCTTATTAGAGACAATCCTTGTTCCAAGAAGTTGTCTGTTATCCTCCATTGTACTCACCCAACTTTGTCCTTTATTCAAAGTGAAAAAGACGCTATCACTCCCCGAAGTAAATATATTCCCTGTACGTGCTTTAAAGCTTACTTCTGTATTGTCTTCCGTAGCAACAACAGAGATGTAATGCATACCATGGTAACCCATAAACGTCCCACTTACTGTAGTTGTAATCAGCGTTTGAGAGGCAACATAAAACTCGGTACCTAATGCGTTTCGGCCTTTTGCGGTGATTATTTCTTGATTGAAAGGTTCAACAATCTGTTCGGTCACCGTAACAGGATTAGAAGCTTCAATAAAGAGGGCATCCCGATATCTTTTAGAATTGGGCCAATTAAGTTCTCGTGCTCCATAAGTGCTGAGCAATCCAGCGACATCATTTTGAAACCTTATTGTGCTTATGTTACCTGAGGTGACGGTGATATTTTGAGATAATGACGAATCACTATTATATACCCAAACTTGAGAGCTAGGTGAGGTCGTGCTAAAGTTCAAATAGATATCGTGACTTCCGCCTTCCCATTCAAGTAAGGGAGGCATAATAAAATACGTATCACTTTGTCCCCTAGCTACTAAGGAGGTAAAGAAAAACAATAAAATGACTAATCTTTTCATTGGGTTAAATATAGTGTAATAAGTACACTTACTAATGGTATCGGTCTTCGCTTGTTTAGTAATGTTGCTAACACTATTTTCGCTTCAAATTAGAGGGGTGCCTGAGTGGTTGAAAGGGCCCGC
>TARA_Y100000385_G_scaffold58489_2_pt1 | contig 11140 bp, 9 predicted proteins | sample TARA_Y100000385 | Tara Oceans TARA_Y100000385 (sample SAMEA2620980) | marine metagenome | biome: marine biome (ENVO:00000447); feature: surface water layer (ENVO:00002042); material: "saline water (ENVO:00002010), including plankton (ENVO:xxxxxxxx)" | depth 5 m
GTTGAGAGGCTTCAACCAGCAGTTTCCAAGTAATCAGCTGACAACTGCAGATATTTTATCGACATGGGCCGGTGTTAGGCCTGTTATTGGCAGTGAAGAGTCAAAAGACCCTTCTAAAGAGCGACGCGACCACGCCGTTTGGTCTGACAGCGGACTTATAACCGTGAGCGGGGGTAAACTCACCACATTCAGGTTAATCGCATTAGATGCCCTCACATCAGCGCAAGATATGCTGCCAACGCCTAAAGAATTTAATGATGACCGGATGTTCATCACCCCCAGTATTAGCCCAAATGCCCTGCTACCTGAAAACCCCAACTGGGCACAGCGTCTGTTAGGACGCTATGGTGCTGTAGCCCAAACTCTGTTATCAGAGAGCACAAGCGAGGACCATGCTAGCATCGGTGACACTGATTTTTCTCTGGCAGAGTGTCGCTGGGCGATCAAATATGAAGGGGTACAGCACTTGGATGATTTATTGTTGCGAAGAACCCGCTTAGGTATGTGCCTTGCCAACGGCGGTGCTGACCTTTACCCAGCTTTAGAGGCACTATTCAAAACTGAGCGGCAATGGAACAGCGAACAATGGGACACTGAACTCAACCGCTACAAAGCCATTTGGCAAGATTACTATAGCTTGCCGCAAAACTCCTAAGAGTAGGTCAATATGGATAATCAACAGTACTTTTTGAGTATCGACAACGGCACCCAAAGTGTCCGAGCCATGGTTTTTGACGGTCAAGGTCAACTCATCGCTAAAAGTAAGATTGACATAGAGCCGTACTTTTCAGACCAACCCGGTTGGGCAGAACAGCACGCAGACTATTTTTGGGATGCCCTGTGCAAAGCATGCCAAGCACTTTGGCCGCTATTGCCGATACCCAAAGAATCTATTGCGGCGGTCTCTGTCACTACCCAAAGAGCAACTGCTATAGCTATGGGTGCAGACAACCAACCATTGCGCCCAGCCATTAGTTGGCTAGACCAAAGACAAGTAGAAACCAAGCCAGCACTGGGTGCGCTAGAGTCGGCTCTATTTACCCTAGTCGGAGCAAAACCATTAGCAGACCTGATGCACAAACAGGCCGAAGCTAACTGGATAGCGCAAAACGAGCCTAACATTTGGGACAAAGTGCACAAATTTGTACTGCTCTCTGGCTATCACAACTACAAGCTAACTGGCGAATACAAGGATGCCATAGCCAGTACCGTTGGTTTTTTGCCCTTTGACTACAAAACCCAACAATGGGCAGACAAAAGAGACTGGAAATGGCGCGCCATGCCAATAACCCAAGAGATGTTGCCCGAGGTTTTACCCGCAGGCGCCGAACTGGGCAGAATAACCCTACAAGCAGCAACAGAATCCGGCATACCCAACGGGCTACCTCTGATTGCCAGTGGATCTGACAAAGCCTGCGAGGTGCTAGGAACGGGTTGCATTGACAGCCAGACAGGAAGTTTAAGCTATGGTAGTTTAGCCACCCTCAATATTGCCTCTGATAAATATATTGAAGCTATTCCCTTTTACCCCGCCTACCCCGGCGTGATTCCAAAAACTTTTAACATTGAGATGATGGTCCAGCGAGGTTATTGGATGGTCAGTTGGTTTAAAAAAGAATTCGGCCTCCACGAAGAGCGAGTAGCTGCTGATCAAAAGGTTTCGCCAGAATCACTATTCGATGAATTACTTGCCAAGGTACCAGCGGGTAGCCAAGGTCTTATGTTACAGCCCTACTGGTCTCCCTCAAATGGCGATGGGCCAGAAACTCGAGGAGCTGTGATTGGGTTCAACGAAGAGCATACCCGAGCACATCTCTACCGCGCCATGATCGAAGGACTCACTTATGCCCTCCGAGAAGCAAAAGAATTACTCGAAAAGCGCAGCAAAACGAAGATCACAAGATTGGTCGTTTCCGGAGGAGGATCACAAAGCGATCAGATCATGCAAATTACCGCTGATATTTTCGGCATGACAGTCTTTCGACCTCACACTTTTGAAACTTCTTCTTTGGGCGCGGCTATCGCGGGCGCCGTCGGCGTAGGCATATACCCAGATTTCGTTACCGCCGTTGAACAAATGACCCATGACGGAGAAAACTTTGCACCCATAGAGGCCAACAGTGTGCTTTATAACAGCCTGTATCAAAAAGTATACAAGAAGATGTATGGTCAACTTAAGCCCAGCTATGAGGCTATACGCTCAATCACTGGCCGATAACCTGTGTAGTTGGTCATTGAGGTCGCCTTTTTTTGATCCAGCCGCGTACTTTTTGATGCCTAAACCCCATGAGCATCACATAGAGTGCAAAGTATATCAGGGGCTCAATAATCTCAGATTTAACTGACCAGTAAAAGTGAACCACCCCTAGCAAGACGATGAGATAGGTAAAGTTGTGCAGTTTCTGCCAGTTTTTCTTCATTTTGCGGCGTATTTTAGCCATGGAGGTAACTGCCAAAGCGGTTAAAAACAAAAAGGCTGTCATACCCACGGTGATGTAAGGGCGCTCAAATATTTCGTCTATAAATAACCGCAGGTCAAACTGCACTTCAAAAGACAAAAAGTTGAGTATGTGGCACAAAGCATAGACAAAAGCGTAGAGCCCAATCATGCGTCGAAAGTGTATTAAAGCGCCAATTTTAAAAAATTTAGCGGCCGGCGATATTGATAAACTCAGCAGCAATAAATTAATCGCGCCAATACCTGTGAAGTGTATAACGGCCTCAACAGGGTCAGCCCCAAGACGATCGTTAATGGCCTGATAGTACAAATTTACTATAGGGTAAAGGGCTGCAAGGTGCACCAGCGCTTTAAGATAGGGAATAGCCTTTTGAGAGACAGTAATCGCCATAAGGTCAGTTGGGTTAGTAAAACTTCCTCAGATTCATTCCTTTATAGAGCCCAGCAACCTGATCGCCATAACCATTAAAGGGCAATGTGGCAATACGGTTCTGAGCAAAAATACCGCCTGTTGTAATGCGTCGCTCGCTGGCCTGGCTCCAACGAGGATGGTCTACCTCGGGGTTTACGTTGGCATAAAAGCCGTATTCATTAGCCGCTAAAATATTCCAGGTTGTTGATGGCTGTTTTTCAACAAACTTAATACCCACAACAGACTTGATACTTTTAAACCCGTATTTCCAGGGCACCACTAGACGAATGGGCGCCCCGTTTTGTGGTGGTAGGGTTTTACCGTAAAGACCAACACTCATTAACGCTAGCGGGTTCATTGCCTCGTCTATTCTTAGACCTTCTAGGTACGGGTAGTCTATGCCACCCCCCAGTCGACGATTTCTCTGGCCCGGCATCTGCTTTGGATCGTAGAGGGTTTCAAACGCCAAGTATTTGGCTTTGGAGGTAGGCTTAGCCCTTTTAACTAAGTCAGCTAATGAGAAGCCAATCCACGGCACCACCATTGACCAGGCCTCAACACAGCGCAGCCGGTAAATACGTTCTTCTAGATCAAAAGTTGAGTAAAGATCGTCATAATCTAGAGTAAAAGGCTTTTCCACCTCACCGGAAATTTTAAGTTGCCAGGGGTCTACTTTAAATCCCTGACCCAACTCTGCGGGCTGGTTCTTTTGAGCACCAAACTCGTAAAAGTTATTATGAGTGATAGTCTTTACCTCAGGGGTCAGCTCTTCGGCAAAAGGTTTATCAGAGGTAAACTCAAGGTTGGTCTGTTTGAATAGTGCTGGCGGTGTGTCGTCGCCAAAAAGATCAAACACGCTCGCTGCAGCACTGGTGCTAAGTAGGGTTCCGGCACCTAGAAACCCCATGTTCTTGACGATTTCTCGACGATTTAGATAAATTTTCTCATCTGTTACGTCATATTCTTTCGAGTCACTGCGATTGGTGCGCTTTATTAACATAATCATTTCCCAATTTTCGATAGGGCCAATAGTAATGTGAATTGACTATTGGCATCGATAAATAGTTTTAAAGTGTGAAATAGTTACGTTAGAAGTCCCTGTTTGGTGCAATGCTCTAAAGTGGCATCTAATGCTTTGGATAATTTACCAACCATTTCATCAATCTGTTGCTCAGTGATAATTAACGGTGGGCAGATGCCTAAACTAGAACCTGCCACTGCACGAATCAACAAACCATTATCTTGAGCCATCTTCTGCGCGTAGCCACCCACTGCTCCACCTACAAAGGCTTCTCCTGTTTCTTTGTTGGCCACTAATTCAAGAGCACCGAGCAAACCACTGCCACGTACCTCACCCACCAAGGGATGATCAGCAAAACTAGCCAGACGCTGTTGCAAGTAAGCACCTGTTTTGGCGGCCTTTTCAAAAATTTGATCGCGCTGGTAAATCTCTAATACTTTTAACGCCACCGCACAGGCTACTGGATGCCCTGAGTAGGTATAACCATGTCCGAAAGCACCTGCATTGGCTGTTTGATCGATCATGGCATCGTACATGTCGCGGCGTATGGCAGATGCACTAATAGGCATATAAGCAGAGGACAATTGCTTAGCAAAAGTCATCATATCTGGTGATTCAATGCCCATGGTGTTGCAACCAAAGTCACTGCCGGTGCGGCCAAAGCCAGTGATCACTTCATCTGCCCAAAACATGATGTCATAGCGATTAAGCACCGCTTGAACTTTTTGGTAATAACCCGCGGGCGGCACAATAACGCCACTGGCACCGGTAATGGGCTCAGCAATAAAAGCGGCGATAGTTTCAGGCCCCTCTGCCACAATCATGGCTTCAAGATTACCCACAATGCGGTCGACGAACTCATCTTCGGTTTCTTCACCTTGCTTGCCACGATAATAATGGGGATGGTCAGTACGCAAAATGCCAAGAGCATCTACCGGCAGGTCGAAGTGATTTTGTGTCACTGGTAGGCCGGTTAAAGAGGCTGCCGCCACAGTGACGCCGTGGTAGGAGCGCTCGCGGGATATGATTTTGCGTCGCTCAGGCTTACCTATGGCTTCATGGTAATAACGCAATAATTTAATGTGCGTGTCGTTAGCATCACTGCCAGAGTTACCAAAAGAGATGACCGAGTCAGCCATAGGAATCATTTCAGCGAGCTTGTCGGCCAAATCAATCGCAACCTGGTGGGTCTTACCTCCAAACATATGGCTAAAGGTTAACTTGCTCATCTGCTCAGTAGCTGTGGCTATAACCTCTTGATTGCCATAACCCAGCGCTGTGCACCAAAGACCTGCAAGGCCTTCAAGGTATTTATTGCCGTGGTTATCCCAAACATAGCAACCTTCGCCGCGCTCTACGGTAACCTGCTCAATGGCCTTGAAGTTAGTTGTGGGGTAAATAAGGTGCGTCATGATTGTTTCCCGTTGTTTTTTTATTATTGGTCAATACCGCCAATACACATGTATTTTATATCTAGATAATCGTCCATGCCGTACTTTGATCCTTCACGGCCACCACCGGACTCTTTGACACCACCAAAGGGTGCCATTTCGTTAGAAATAATACCTTCGTTAATACCGACGATGCCGTATTCAAGCTTTTCAGCTACTCGGTAAACACGGCCGATATCTCTGGAATAGAAATAAGCTGCTAAACCAAACTCGGTGTCGTTTGCCATCTCAATGGCCTGCTCTTCTGTGTCAAAACTAAATATCGGCGCCACTGGGCCAAAAATTTCTTCAGAGAATACACGCATGTCTCTGGAAACATTGGTCAAGATAGTAGGCTCGACAAAACATTCACCTAGTGCGCTCATTCCTCCACCGGCTTCTACAACCGCTCCCTTAGTCACAGCATCATCAATAAACTCACAGACACTTACTGCCGCTTTTTGGTCAATTAATGGCCCAACCACTACTCCATCTTCTGCACCATTGCCCATAGCCAAGTCTTTAACCGCCGCTGTAAACTTGGTGGTAAATTCTTCTGCTATAGACGATTGCACTAATATTCGGTTGGAGCAAACACAGGTTTGACCGGCGTTACGGTACTTAGAAATCATGGCGCCAGTTACTGCGGAGTCAATGTCCGCGTCATCAAAGACAATAAAGGGTGCGTTACCCCCTAGCTCCATAGACGTGCGTTTAACAGTCGCAGCACACTCTGCCATTAATTGCTTGCCCACTGGGGTTGACCCTGTAAAGGTCACCTTACGGACCAACGGGTTGCTGGTGATCTCAGCACCAATCTCTGAGGTGCGTCCAGTGAGAATATTCATCAGCCCTGGCGGAAACCCTGCACGCTCAGCCAGCACCATCAGTGCTAAAGCCGACAAGGGTGTGGCATTAGCGGGCTTAACCACAACAGAGCAACCCGCGGCGATTGCAGGAGCTATTTTTCGCGTGAGCATCGCATTGGGGAAATTCCAAGGTGTGATACAGGCCACAACCCCTACCGGCTGTTTAATAACCATGACTCGCTTGTCATTGGATGGCTGCGGAATAGTATCGCCATAGACACGTTTGGACTCTTCACCAAACCATTCAATATAATTGGCTCCATAGGCAATCTCGCCTCGAGCTTCAGCTAGAGGCTTGCCCTGCTCAGCAGTTAAAATCTGAGCAAGATCTTCTTGGTTTTCCATAATCAGCGTAAACCACCGGCGCAATAGTGCCGCTCGCTCCTTGGCTGTGGTTTCTGACCATGATTTTTGCGCAACAGCTGCTGCTTCGATCATTCGTCGAGTTTCAGCAGTACCACATTTGACTACCGATGAAATCACTTCCCCCGTTGCTGGATTAGTCACATCAAGGGTCTCGCCGTTATCAGCATCTACCCAAACTCCATTGATATGAGCTTGGTGAGTGATTAAGCCGTTATCTTTTAAATTTAGTGTCATTAGTTTTTCCGGTATCTGTCAGTATTAGTCACACGTATCTATCTAGGGTGCCTTTGCACACGGCAGTAGCATAGCTGAATATTAGCTAAAATAAATTAACTTTCATGGCCTTTGCAATACCCCCGCTTAGGTATAGGGTTGCTAGCGTGGCAAAGCATCTAATCTAAGACCTCTGTACTAGCGCAATGCCAATGGATTTAGAGATTTGGCCCATAATGTTTTAAGATGTCCGGATACAGCAATATAGGCTCAAAAGCCGGGCCGAGGGAGAACAATCATGAGCAATAAAAAGACTAACCAGCCCCTAGGTGGGAATGAGATGCCCCGTTTTGCGGGTATAGCATCCATGTTTCGACTGCCGGTACATGCAAATGCTGAAAACCTAGATATTGCACTGCTCGGAATTCCACTGGACATAGGTACCAGTAACCGCGGCGGCACTCGCTTTGGCCCCCGCGAAATTCGTTGTGAATCGGTGATGGTTAGACCTTACGGCATGTATACGAAAGCTGCGCCTTTTGATTCTTTTCAGGTCGCTGATGTGGGGGATGTGCCTTTAAATACCTTTAATTTGCTCAAATCTATCGACATCATTGAAAAGTTTGCTGACGATGTCATTAGCCATGGCGCTAAACCGGTTTCTTTTGGTGGCGACCACACAATGACCTTGCCTCTGTTGCGCTCAATTGCAAAAAAACATGGTCCTGTGGCCCTTATTCATGTTGATGCTCATGCTGACACTAACGATATGATGTTTGGGGAAAAAGTAGCCCATGGCACTGTATTCAGACGAGCTATTGAAGAAGGATTAGTGAATTGCAATAAAATGTTCCAGATCGGTCTCAGAACCACAGGCTACTCAGCAGAGGACTTTGACTGGGCGAGTAACCAAGGCGTTCGAGTGATTCAAGCTGAAGAGTGCTGGTACAAATCTCTTGCCCCACTTATGGATGATATTAGAGCAACGATTGGTCCTGATACTCCCGCTTATCTTTCTTTTGATATCGACGGTTTAGACCCCTCAGTGGCTCCGGGAACAGGAACTCCAGAGCCCGGTGGGTTAACAAGTACCCAAGGCATTGAGATTGTGCGGGGCTGCTGGGGGCTTAATATGGTTGGCGCGGATCTAGTGGAGGTTTCACCCCCCTACGATACAACAGGGAACACCGCCCTGTTGGCAGCCAACTTGGTTTTCGAAATGTTGTGCACCTTCCCAGGTTGCAAGCGCACCTAGTACCATCTGAGGCTATCGTAGTTACTTTAAACCCTGTAATCTGAGTAGGCAAAATGCAAGCGCCCACCCTTTTAACAGGCCACTATTGAATTAGTTTAAATAAATGCAAATCCCCGACTCCATCAGTTATCGATATCTTTTGCAAAAAGCATGGCCGATCATTTTGGCTAATGCGTCAGTCCCATTATTGGGGCTTGTAGATACGGCTGTCATCGGCAATGTCGGCAATGTCGAAGACCTCGGTGCTATCGCTTTTGGCGCGTTGATTTTTTCTTTTGTCTATTGGAGCTTTGGCTTTTTAAGAATGGGCACTACGGGTTTTGCTGCCCAAGCTTCCGGCGCTGGAGATGAGCAAGAAGTTAGAGCAGTACTCGGCAGAGCCCTACTGATTGCAGTCTGTGTTGGTGTGGCTTTAATTATGATCCAATGGCCCATCGAGTTGGCTGCATTTTCTCTGCTAGATGGAAGCGCCCAAGTTGAGACTGTTGCCAAAGAATATTTTAATATCCGCATCTGGGGTGCCCCCGCCACACTGGCTACCTTTGCCTTGATGGGACTTTTAATTGGCTTGGGTAAGAGCAGAACCCTGTTAGTCGTTCAACTGTTTTTGAATGGCCTAAATATTCTATTAGATATCTGGTTCGCCGGCATCTTGGGCTGGGGCGCCAGTGGCATAGCCTTAGGTACTGTTATCGCCGAATGGTCAACCGTAGTGTTCGCCGGATCATTGGTGTTCAACACTTTGAATGAGCGCAAGGGTTTGAGCGATGAATTCTGGCCAAAGGCAAAAATTATGGACTGGTCTGCGCTGCTAAAAACTGCATCTTCAAATATAGACATTATGCTGCGAACGCTGATTTTGGTGTTTTCCTTCGCTTTCTTTGTTAACCAGAGTGCGAAGTTTGGCGACACTCTACTAGCTAGTAACCATATATTACTGCAATTAATCGCATTCTCAGCGTTCTTCCTTGATGGATATGCTTTTGTAGTGGAAGCTCTAGTGGGCAATGCCATCGGCGCAAAGCGCAGAGATATTTTTGACCTCGCCGTTCGACGATCAACTATCTTGGCCCTAATCACTGCCATCCTGTTGGCACTGGTGATTATGATGCTGGGTGATATGGCTGTGATGCTACTAACTGATATAAGTGCAGTACGTCTTACCGCCAATCCATTACTCCCTTTAGCTGCACTCTATGTTTTGCTCTCTTTTGCAGCCTTTCAATTAGATGGCATTTTCATCGGTGCTTCGTTTACGCGGCAAATGCGAGATGCCGCTGTGCTGTCTATCGCAGTTTATCTTATCGCTTGGTGGGCGCTAACAGATCAATTTGGCGTTCAAGGCCTTTGGGGTGCAATGATTATTTATATTGTTGCTCGAGCTATGGCTTTGCTACTGTTTTATCCGTTACTGCGTCGTTCAGTTGGCGTTTGATACTTTCGGACGTTAGTATTAAGTTGTTCAATGACCGACAACTTAGAAAGTCTTATGTGTAGCTACTGGAGATAAGCAGTTCATGAAAGAGCCCTCCCTTTACTTTACTAATAACGGTCTACACACCCATCTACTTTTACCTAGTGCTGAGGTGAATGCTCGTGTATCAGCCTTGGGAGCCTATTTTCCTGATGCTACTTGGCTACAGATAGGCTGGGGGGACTATGCATACTACGGCAATTCTAAACAAACAAAATGGATGGGGGTAAAAGCGCTCCTAACACCCACAGCCGCAGTTATGGGGATACTGGGTGTAAATGAAGTGTCTGATGACATACCAAAAAAAAGAAAGCTTTATGAAATTCATTTAGACATTATGCAGAGGAACGCTATATTGGACTTTGTCTGCGAGTACCTGAAACTTGATATCGCTGACCAGACGACAGAGGTGCGGGTTAAGGATAATGGCGAGGTTTTTTTTGAGGCTCATGGCACTTACACCATTTTTAATACCTGCAATCATTGGACTGCAAGGGCACTAAATGTCGCTGGTTTAAGGATGAATCCCCGCTGGTCATTCTCGCCGAATTATGTCGAGCATTGGGTTAAGAGCAATCACTGTAAAACTGTGGCACGATAAGTTACGACTCTTTTGAGGGTAATTCCTCTAAGGAATTATGAACTACAAATCTGCCGCTCGTATTTTCCGTAATCCCGCCCAGGTTAACTGATAAATGGGCGCACCCATCTCATCCATTATCCCGCTGATATCGTCAAACAGCCGACGATAATGGAAGAACGGTACGCTAGGGAAAAGATGGTGAATAGAATGATAGTTCTGGTAACCCCAAAACAAGGTAACAACTTTTGAGAGAGGACCTTTGATGACAATGGTTGAAGTATCACGGTACCGTCCGGTCTCTGTATGAGGGCGATGGACGATATAGGCAAATAGATATACCAATACATAGACGCCAAGAAAACCTGACACCAAAAAAAGCACCACAAGTCGCCACCAGCCTGATGTTAGCTCTGGATTATTAGTACTGAAAAGAACTACAAATGGTAGAACACGGAGTCCAATACCTAAAAATATTTCGAGTATTAGCATGGCATTCCTACGAGCCGGTGCCTTTTGCCAGTGAGTGCTCATATAAAAACGATATTGGGTGGCTACTCCATCCCAAACCGAACGAAATATCTCTCTTGGTGAACCAACGATGCCTGCTGAATACTGGTCCGGGTCACGGTCACCATGATTTGTATTAGCATGATGACTTAAGTGCTCCGGGCGATGTACGGTCAGAGGGGTGAGTAAAATAGTACCAGAAAGGTACCCTAATCCATCGTTCAACCACTGAAGAGATTTGTTTTTACCTCTAATGGATCCATGAACTGACTCGTGCAAAACGGTGTAAGCAGCATAGGTAAGCACTACCATTATAGGGATGGCAAACCACAAGCTAAAATTAACAAATGCTACTAAGTAAGGAATTACCCAGTAAGCTGAGAAGACCACAAGACCCAGCAATATCGTTGGCCAAGCTACCTGCCCAGTTAAGTGTTTTGCCTGGTCTCTGGCTATTCTGTTTAAGCTTGTTGGGTCGGTCATTTAAAAGCCCCTCGTTACTGCTATTGTTTTTATTATCGCGAGTATTGAACCCTTTCCAGCAGTATAGTT
>TARA_Y100000385_G_scaffold168572_1_pt1 | contig 11136 bp, 8 predicted proteins | sample TARA_Y100000385 | Tara Oceans TARA_Y100000385 (sample SAMEA2620980) | marine metagenome | biome: marine biome (ENVO:00000447); feature: surface water layer (ENVO:00002042); material: "saline water (ENVO:00002010), including plankton (ENVO:xxxxxxxx)" | depth 5 m
TGAAATTGTTCCAACAGGGGGTCAGTTGCTGATCGAAGCCTTTGTTGATCCAAAGGACATCGCTACGATTGAACCAGGCCAACCTGCCAAGATTAGTCTGACCGCATATGATCCATCTAAATACGGGTTTTTACAAGGAACGCTCACCAAAGTGTCGGCAGATACGGTGTTTAGGGAAGAAACTAAGTCATCTGCTTACTCAGTGAATGTGTCGATTGATACGCAGATTTATGAGAGCAAAGATGTGCCAGTTTCAATCGTCCCTGGTATGATTGCACAAGTCGATATTATCCGTGGAGAGCGATCCATTCTAGAGTATTTCTGGCAACCCGTGGCTAAGATGAAAGACACAGCGTTTCGTGAGTAAGCCCGTTTTTACGCAAGTGTATCTTATATCTGTCTTAAATCTTTGATCCCAGTAAATATAAAAATATTTATTGGTCCATTAGCACTAATGGCCAATGACCGTATGGAGATCTGTATGCATCTCAACCAAAATCATCAGCTAAATGTCATCTTTAGCCAATCGGTAGTCTTTCATGGGCTAATTGTTAAAGTTGTTAAGTTCACCTGACCTGGAAAGCGAAAGCCCCAGCTGGCGCGCAATCACCGCACCGACGATTGCACCAATCCCGTTCGCTGCAAAATCTCCCCATGAGGCCTCCCGAGCGAATAAGTATTGGATCAATTCTATCGAGCCGCCGCAGGCTATAACTCCCAGAACGACCCATGTTGTCAGTCTTGGCCGCGCTAGCGGAAGAGGGAACGCGAGGCAAAAATACGCCACAACGTGGTAGACTTTATCAACGCCAGCAAGGCCAAAAGAACCACCCAGTTGGATTGGCGCCAACGATAGCAACGTAATGATCATTAAGAATGCGATCGTCACTGCGCTGCCAATCACTATTAATCTTAGTTTTTGCTGCCCTTTAGCCACTAGTCAACCCTTGCTGAATATGGTCCGCTGTTGACCTGTACCAACCACAGCCCAGATTTGTCCGCCCACGATCTCCATGAGGACCCAAGCGCGCAGGTCTGGAACCGCTCGCAGTTAATGTTCATCTCAGCGATTTTGGCGCAGTTCGCCCTCATCTGCGTCAAAACCAACTTGCACCTCGATCGTGGAATTTCATCTGGCGACCTCATTAGAACTTTGCTGTCCGTATATCATCAAAAACTTAAACCAATCACAGAAAGCATACTCGAGGGAGTGACATGTAAAAACTGAGGTCCGCAGCCAACTTCACAAAAAAGGCGGCATCACAAGAGTGAATTAAGTATAAGTCCCTATAATTGAGTACAATGAAAAATTACTATTGGACCCGGGGCACCGAGGACAGCCATGCATCCCACAAACGCGGTGGCACCTTCCATTTTTTAGGTGATTTCCACAATTATAAAATGGCATCTTGCAAATATATCGTCACTTAAATCTCGAATAAATAGAAAGGTTCTTCAGAAAAATTGTCCTCAGTCTGTTACAAGGCCTCCTCCATGCTAAGCACTTGAAGTATCAGTTAATAGTCGGTATATTTATGTTGGGAAGACCGAGAGAGGGTATAATTTGATTAATCATGCGATTCCAGTTTGTGATGGGCTGCGTTCCCACGAAGACAACGTCCTTGGGCCTTAGTTCAAGGCGTGTCGCAAGAAGGAAGTTAGCCACATTTTTAGCATCTAGGTGCAGGGCCGTAATAGGTGCAAAGTTTTCTAGGTCGCCCCCCCCCCTTAGAACATAAATCTGTTGAGGATTTCCCGTTAGAGGTGACACCCCACCGCCACTCTCTAATAATGCATCTGCAAGGACGGCCTTATGCTCGAAAGGTAGTGTGTATCGAGACTGCTGAAATACTTCACCAATGATGTAAACATATTCCCTTGGAATGCTTCCATATTGCATCCTAGAAAGGAGGCTGCTAGCGTTGTTGGCTTTTATTCTAGTATGTGTTTCAAGCCGTTCTAAACTTCTTGCCTCAGCCTGCTCGCGGAGACCTAAAATTCTGTCATATTCATCGGTTACATCCACAATAATAGTGTCACCATCTTTAAGCAATATTCTGTTAGCACTACTCTGGTTATATAATTCTGGACCAAAAATTTGGTAAATTGAGCCATTGCGGTAAAGCCTGACGATTATAAAGGATGCATCGCTAATAGCGAAGCCACCGCTCTCGTATATAGCCTCATCCAAGTATAGAGGTTGCAAAGTAAGTGGCAATACACGTGGTGATTTTACACTTCCGCTGACGGAAATTTTTTGAGAGTTAAATTCAGTGATTTCAATGCTGAACGATGGAGACACACCCGCTGCCACAAGGTGTTGATAGATAGTGGATTCAGCTTCATTAAGTGTTAAACCGCCGATAACAACTCGGCCTATGTCAGGAATGGAGACAACTCCGTCATCCTGAACCCTGAAGCCCCGTTGACTGCTTTGTGATGCAACAAGGCCATTCAACACATCACCAAGGCTCTCCTTCAACTGCATGTTCAGAGTTAAAACATCACCAACACCAATCACATAAGTCAGAGGTTCTGGGTCAGGCATTTGCCACTCTATAACGCCATCTAGCCTTTGGGGGTCAAAAACTGGGCCCCTAGTTTTATCATTTTTTTCACTTTTTTCTGATTCATCAATAGATACAAAAGCAGTTGGCCAACTCTGAGGTGCATAAGGCGAGCTATTCGCCTCTAGAACTGTCTCCGGTGTCAGGTGAACGACACGAATATTCTCGCTAGCATCGTCGCGCACGGAGGTGGGCTGATACGCAATACCGCATCCAGTCAGTATCAGTGCAATACAGGCTAATATTGCGCGTTTCATAGACCTTCCAACTAAATTCTGTGTTGATCCGTTATCCACGTATTTGTATCTGTTGAAATCTACCACGAAAGCGCCGAGCGCCACCCAACAGTTTTTCTGGCTGTGTTCAGCTTTCATAATATTCAGATCTGTATGCGCCGTATCCATATGAGCCAGTATAGCCAAAAGCCTTTGTCTTGCGTGTGTCGATTTGGTTCAAAACTAGCCCAATTTTGTTGACGCCGATGCTTGAAAGCATATCAAGGCCTTGATCCACCTGCGCGGAGCTGGTTGAGTTCCACTCAACAACGTAAATATTGGCGTCACTGATGGCACCGATCAAGCGAGCATCTGGAACCGCCAGAACAGGGGGGGAGTCTATTATTATATAATCATAATATTCACGGAGTTCAGTAAGAAGTTCGGAGAAGCGTTGAGACGCGAAGATGTCAGCGGCGTTCTTATCGCTCCTAGACGCAGTGAGAATATCAAATCCAAGCTCTTCAACATAGAGGCTCACTTCTTTCCACTTCTTATCGCCCGCCACAAGATCGACGAGGGTAACTGTATTGTTCCTATCAATTTCGACTGAGTGAACACGTCTCCTGATATCAGCTTCGATTAAAAGAATGCGTTTCCCGAGGCCAACCATGTTCTGAGCGAGGGCAAAAGAGAGTACTGTCTTGCCCTCTCTCGGAACCGAAGACGTCAACATGATGACCTGTTTAATTTGATTTAGGTTAGACATGATAATGGATGTACGGAGATTGCGAACGGCCTCCGAAACCAATGATTCGGGCTTAGTCTTGAGGTAGGAAATGATATTCTTTCTTTGCCGGACAGGAATGAGGGGCACAGCCGCCAGAACGCTGTAGCCGCTTCGGTCACGCAACTCGTTTACCGATCGATAGCCTGAAAAGCGCAATTCCCAAAAGAGCACAAGACTGGCACCCATTATCAACCCAATAGCGCCACCAAAATATAGAATTTGGCTTTTTATTGGACTGGACTGACCGCTTTGGATTGCGGTGGAGAGAAGGCGGCCGTCAGCCGCTTCAAGCCCCAGCTGAACATTCATCTCTAGCAGACGCGTGAAAAAGCTTTGATAGAGGAGGCGAGCACCCTCTGTCTCACGTTCAAGCTGCTGGAGGTCTATCAGTTCTTGGGACTGCCGCTCGATCTGTTTTGCGAGGAGAAATTCAGATGCTTTAAGAGCTGACAGCTGCTTCTGTTCTCGCTCTACCCCCTCCTCGTTGTTGAGCATAAAATGCTCTACTTGCAGGTTGAGGTCGTCTAGAGATATTTTATCATTGCGATACTCAGAAATCGCCCTGTTAAGTCGAAAGTCATTTGAAAGTTTAATGATGCCTTGCAAATTACCGGCTTCTTTAAACGATCGGAGGGTTGTCCACTTTTCCATTTTCTCGTCAACAATTTCGGCTTTCTCCCTCATGCGCGTGCGCATATCACGAAGTTGGACTTCTTGTGACTTAAGGACAGTGGGATTGACAAGTTCTGACTGACTAGAAAAATTAGCCAATTGTATCTTTAACTCCTCAAAATCGTGCTTCAATTCAGATGTACGGCTGGAGAGAAACTCTGTGGCGCTTGCGAGTGCGTCCAATTTAATCTGGATCTGGTTTTCAATATACAGCGTCGCCATTTTGTTAGCCATGAGAGCAGACAGAGCGGCTTCAGTTGTCGTGACTGAAATATTGATTACCCGCGTGTTCTTAGTATTTGAGAATGCCATAGTATTGAGCACAGAATTAATCACAATTGAACGGACTACTTCAGGAGATTGAGGCGTTTTTGGTTTTTCTGACGCCAAACCAAAGAGAGTGAAGAGTTGCGTTCTAATTTGACTGGACAATCGAGGCTCTCGCAAAAGTGGATTGAAGGCAGGTTGGGAGATGAGGTCAAGCGAATCCACGAGTTTTCCGACAAGATCGCGCGACCGTAAAACCTCGAGCTGAGTGTTGATACCCGAGTCTGTTATTGGTCCATTCGACATTAGGCTTTCGATGTCAGTGAGTATTTTTTCGGGCTGATGCTCTTTTAATGCAATCTTTGCGGTCGCAGGATATAAAGGAACTGCAACCTGCCTGACATAAAAGTCTGCAACGCATACACAAAAAAGAACAAATGCCAGTACTGTCCATTTACCCCGCCACAGTGAAGCGGCGAGTTTCACTAGGTCAATTTCACCATCAGAAATTATTTGGTTTGGAGTGTGGTTGGGGTTGTAGAAATTCAACTAGAATCAGCCTTGTGGTTTTCTTCTATGAAACCTGCAACGCCACCACTTTTGCGGCGTAGCCCCGTTATCTTTCGAGGGCTGAGAATCAAGCCAGTCTGGTCTTTCTCTTTGACCAAACAATTTGATATTAAATTGCTTGGAGTTAAGCCGCCAAGATTTATCTCTGCGGAGCCGTTGGATATGTTTTCACCATTGGTTATGTTGTCACTAGGCTTTGAGAGATGTAATGTAGTTTGACGTTCAACAAGATTTTTTTTCTGGGCGCAGTTCTTTTGTTTGGCTTCACCGACCCAGCCCATATCGAGAGCCACCCAGTCTGGAGATCCCACCGGAATGCCCTGCCGTTTTGTGAGTGTGCGTACAAAATTTCCAGCGTCCAACAAGCTGTCATGGGTGCCAGCGTCCATCCAGGCAAAGCCATGGCCCATTGTCTCTGCGCTGAGCGCGTCATCGTACAGATAGCTTTTCAATATGCTGGTGATCTCCAGCTCACCACGGGCCGAAGGCCGCACATTCTTGGCACGTTCGGGTGCTGTCTCATCCACGAAATAAAGCCCGGTCACCGCAAGGTTTGAAGGCGGCACAGACGGTTTTTCGATGATGTTTTTCACCAAGCCGTCTTTGTCAAAATCCACTACGCCATAGCGCTCAGGATCGGCCACTTGGTAGGTGAAGATAGTGGCACCACTGGTGGTTTTATCCGCCTCTTGTAGGAGATCGAGTAGGCCGTAGCCACAGAAGATATTATCGCCCAGCACCATTACCGATGGGGCGCCGGCCAGAAACTGCTCTGCCAGAATAAAGGCCTGCGCCAGACCGTCTGGGCTGGGTTGCACTTTATACTGCAGCGAGATGCCCCACTGGCTACCATCGCCCAAGACGTGTTTAAACTGATCTGCATCATTGGGAGTGGTGATAACCATGACCTCACGGATACCAGCCATCATCAGCACGGTCAGGGGGTAATAGACCATCGGCTTGTCGTAGATCGGCAGCAGCTGTTTCGACACGCCCATAGTAATGGGATAAAGCCGTGTGCCGGAGCCGCCCGCGAGAATGATACCTTTTCGTTGTGTCATTCACAACGATCCAGAATAATTTCTGTTAAGTTTGCCATATTGCTTTGCTTGTACTAGGCACCCGCAGGTGGTGCTACATACACAAACAATTTCACTACCAACCTTTGCAAGCCACGGTGCGGGAAGGTAGCCGATAACTAAAAAGAAGACGTCATAATATCAGAAAGGATAGGTCGCGCTACCAAAGCGTACTTATTTTAAGATCATGCGGTCAAATCGAAGAACGCAGCTTTTGATTGCTGGGCAATATTCCGAAGGCTTTGAATGCTATTTGTCAAATCTGTCACGTTGCCTTCAAGTGTATGGCATTCGAGTTGATCGAGCGGCGTTTCTAGCACGTTTTGTCCCAACAACACTGCGGCACCTTTCATTTTATGAGTAGCCTCCACTAATGCGACATGATCCTCGGCAAACACACCGTCGATGGACTGTTGGATAAGTACGTCCAATTCTTCAAAGAATTTTTCACCAATGCGCAAGACTTTCTCACGACCAAGGGTTTCAAATAACTCCATTAGCACCGGTGAAAACTCATTAATAACCGCAAATTGATCATTAGAAACAAGTTCAGAAATAATTTTTTGCAAAGCCTCAAAGCGAATTGGCTTGGTAAAAAATTTATCCATACCAGCTTGTTGCGCTTCCTCACCAAACTCGTAGTTGCCGTGCGCTGTTAGTCCAACAATACATGCCTTTGAATTTAACTTACTATCAGCACGAATTCTTTGAGTTGTTTCAATGCCGTCCATTACTGGCATATTAATATCCATGAAAATGATATCAAATGATTGAATGTTAGCACAGTCTAGGGCTTCCACCCCGTTAGTGGCTGTACTCACAGAATGCCCCAAGCCTTTGAGCATATCGCCAAGAACTTCTCTGTTAACATTGTTATCTTCAACCACCAAAATACTAAGATTTTGACTTTCTTTCTGAGGAAAAGATGCTGGTTCAGCAACATTATCATCAATTTTTCTTACTCTTTCCAGCGGCAAACTCAGTGTAAACTCTGCCCCTTTTCCAATATCGCTTTTTACCGTAACGTCACCGCCCATAAGACGTGCAATTTTACGAGAAATATGAAGACCTATTCCATCGCCCCTAACTTGGCTTTGGTCGCCTTGAGAAATGGCTACAAAATCTTCAAAAATCTTTTGATGATTTTCCGGAGCTATACCCGAGCCCGTGTCACTGATTATAAAGTGCAAAAATGAAATTTCAGGGCCATCACTTCCAGTAATTGAGAAGTTGATATTACCTTGATCCGTAAACTTGATGGCATTGCCTAACAAGTTGGTCAATATTTGTCTAATTCTATGGCTGTCGCTCATAAAGTTTGACTTTATGTTGTCAGCTAATTGTAGTCTTAGATCTACATCTTTCTGATTAGCCAGTGGTTGGAGCATCGCAACCAAAGTTTCTACCAAGTCAGACAAATTAAATTCTTGAGAAGATAATTCTAATTTACCAACATCGATACGTGTGATGTCTAGCGCTTCATTAATGTGGTCTAGCAAAACTGTACTAGAGGATGTTGCAATCTGAATATAACGATCCTGTTTTTGCGTAAGCTTGGTTGTCTTCAGCAAATCCATGATACCAACTATGCCAGCAAGAGGGGTACGCATTTCGTGGCTCATTACCGCCAAAAACTGAGACTTAGCTTTGTCTGCACGCTCAGCACGATCACGCGCTTCAATTAACTCTTGCTCAGTAATTTTACGATCACTAACATCCCGAATATAGGCCATAAATATTGCATCATTATCTCGTTTAACAAAGGTCATGGTCAATTCAACTGGAAATTCTTCACCATTTTTTCGCCGTCCTAACAATTCAAAACGGTGGGGGTAGACAGTCACTGATCTATCTCGCAACAAGGATTGGTCCATTGCATTTTTATACGCGTCTCTTAGACCTTCCAGGAGGAAAATGTCTTCCATTGTTGCCCCAATAATTTCCTCGCGGCTCCACCCAAATACACCTTCCGCAGAAGTATTATATTCTATAATTTTACTGAAGCTATCCGCTATCACGATTGCATCCAACGCGCCGGCTACGGTCGCCGCTAATTGCCTGGAGGAAGTAGAAAGCGCATCCGCACGGCGCATAGCAGATAGCAGCATACGGTCCAATAAAAGCAACAAGCTCACCAACATAATTAAAAAACAAATAGCAAAACCACCAGTCCATGTAAGTTGTCTTGCAAATTTCGTCTTTAGTTCCGTCGATTGAGCCCCCACCAATTCTATGTCATGAAGTGAAATTTTATGTACTACTGGCAGAGCCTTTCGAAGTATATCTCGCAAGTCCAATAGATCAGACGTTGTTATTTGAGCAGGATTGTCTGCAATTGCAATTGCACGCGCCTCAAATTGAAATAATGGCGCCAAAACAGAAGTCACTAGTTCTGGATTTTCTGCCACATTCAATATGTAAGGATCATTTTTCAGAACAAGCAACTCGCTAAGTACAATATTGATTTTCTGTCGAACCTTATCTCTCTGCAAATCCACATTTGCTATATTTTCAGTCAAAATTGAATCTAAACTCTCGACTTGAGTTTCAAATTGAAAGATACGCAACCTACTTTGGTTAGCGCCCTCATAAACTGATAAATCTTGCAAGTCCGAAAATAATTTGGATACCAGTAGCGTGAGCAAGACGGTTAGCAGACCAAGACCTCCTAAAACTAAGGAACGATAAGCTTTTAAGTCAGTATCCATCTGGAAACTCTAAGTCATATCACAACGTGAGACAAACGCATATCAATCCACCACTTTAATATGCGTCAATTGCCAAATGCTGCGGGCGAAGTTAACTTCAATTTGGTATTTTGGATCACTGTCATAGGAGAATACTACCCAATAGGGCCCATTTCTGCGGATCAACATTGTTTAGCCATTTAAACGAGTGGAAATTATTGGTGCATTATCTTCAAGATCGGCAATCGGCATAGAGACCACATCACCATCAAGTGCTTTCATCTCAATGTTATTTCCCTTAGATTGCAAATGCTTTAATAAAGCTTTAAGTGAAACTCCTGAGAAATATATCTCAGCACTCGACCAAATAGTGCTTGTCACAAATTTTGTTTGAGCTAAAGAACAGAGCTCTGCTAAATTTAAGTGAATAGTCTCCGATTGCGAACCACTCACTCGCAACGCATTTCCGCCCTGACCAAACCCCGGACCAATCAAAGTCATAAGAAGTACAAAAAACGTTAGGATCAAACGAATTTTTATCATTAATACTTTCCCAAAATAACTCCCCAGTAAAATGCCCCCAAAAGAGATGTGATGGATCAGGCATAAGTATATAATTATATACCAAAGTATAGATTTTAGATTAATTTGACAAAAATTATCTATTAATCAGCATACAAATCAATCAATATATCAAGTATGAAAAACATATTAATCGCCGATGATCATTTTTTAGTTCGCGACACCATCGCGGCTTACTTAGACACCGTAGGTGACTTTAGAGTATTCACAGCGCAAGATTTGGGCACTGCATTTGAAGTTATGGACGGATTGGAATCTATCGATCTTTTGATACTAGATTATAATATGCCTGGTATGAATGGGCTTGAAGGGCTCGAACGCGCAAGCAAAGCGTATCCGGCCTGCAAGGTTGCGCTAATGTCTGGGGTAGCTAACCGCGACGTGGCAAATAACGCGATGAAACGGAATGCTAGAGGATTTATCCCAAAATCTTTGTCTGCTACCTCATTCATTAACGCAATTACTTTCATTTTAGCAGGAGAGACGTACTTTCCTTTTGACTATGGAACAACTTCCTCGGAGGAGAACAATTATGGTGACTTTGCCAAGATCTCTACACGTGAGATGCAAACACTTGAACAACTATGCATCGGACTGTCAAACAAAGAAATAGCACGGAACCTTGACATACAAGAAGTCACGGTGAAACTTCATGTTAAGAATTTGCTTTCTAAATTGGGGGTGTCAAACAGAACTCAAGCAGCTTTATTGGCGAAAGAACGACACATCGTGTGATCTAGTTCTTCCAAGAGTGCGTTCAACTGTGGACGTAATCCCTTTTTGTAAGGATTAAATGGTGTAGTCAGACAAAGCCTAACCCTTCTCAAAGTGCCGCTATCACATAAACCTATGAAGCGCAGATTTGGTACCACTCAATGAGAGCGGTTGTGCGGTTTTTGATTGAAAAATTGCCTGCTTTCTAGATGTCTTTCGTGATTGAAGTGGTTCTAGATTGGAGCCTTGATTGAAACGAATTTCTGTAAGGTTTGGGTCATCTTTAAAATATCAACGCAGGTGCCTAGCTGAATTAATTCAATTTCAGTTTAGACAATCAGGCCTAATTCCATCTAAACTATGCCTGCATGCATAAAGTTCAACGAGCAAATCAAACGCACTTCTTTTCCCAAAAACCGTGTAGTTACACGCCAAAACCCAGCGCAACACACCAACCCGCGTTAGCTGCCACACAGAGCGGCACGATTAAGGGCGAGCCCTTTAACCGCAGCACAGACGGCAACAGACACCATTTCGATCAGCTGGCCCCAACGGGTGGTTGCGACCTCTGAGGTTTGAGACGGTCAAAGTCAGCCTGTGATGTTGCAATACTGGTCGCTGTTGGCATGCCGGATATATTTGTAGAAGACGGATCGGGCGGCGAACTTGGTGACTTTGGTATATTAGGCTTGGGCACTGACGCTATTGCTTTTCCCATGCGCGATTTGGGTTTACTCTTAGCGCTGACTTTTCCACTTTTGAGCCTGGTATCAAGCTTGTTTGTCAGAAAGCTTGCAGTGTTGGCGAATGTTTTGATGTCATCGACTGCCTGCTCAAGACTGCCGCTGCCTGAGGACTTTTCGATCACATCGATGAGACGACGTAGCTCTTCACGGTCATCCATTACCGTACCCCCTGCCCCGCACGCTTGGGGCCTGCAAAAGACCACCTCGGAATGATAAGTACTGGCCTATAAAAAACCGCAGCGCAGAT
>TARA_Y100000385_G_scaffold83962_3_pt1 | contig 11135 bp, 9 predicted proteins | sample TARA_Y100000385 | Tara Oceans TARA_Y100000385 (sample SAMEA2620980) | marine metagenome | biome: marine biome (ENVO:00000447); feature: surface water layer (ENVO:00002042); material: "saline water (ENVO:00002010), including plankton (ENVO:xxxxxxxx)" | depth 5 m
GATATAAAGTAGAGCAACATTGACTTCTTTTATTCTTAAAGCATTTCTATTGGATCCACATCCACATGAAAGCGAACTTTTCTCGGAACGCCTTTTTCAAAAATAAGAATAAGAAGCTCTTTTAAGTGATTTTGTAAGAGCGAGCGAGTTTGACTTTTCAAGATTAAGTGAACTCTGAACCTTCCCGCTCTTTTTTCTCTAGGTGCTGGTATTGGTCCGAGTCTAATGATGTCTTTTTTGGTTTCTAATTCTAGGGTTTTGGAAAGGATTAAAATCTTTTTTAGAAACTCGTCAGCATCTTTTAGATTCTTAGATTCTCCGCGCAAGAGGCACAGGTGGGCAAAGGGTGGTAAATCGCCATTTTTACGCTCGATGAGTTGCAGTTGCGCCAGTTTTTTAAAGGATCGAGATGCTATTAGATTAAGGGTTTCGTGATTCGGGTGACGAGATTGTATTATTACCTCGCCTGCATTCAAGCCGCGACCCGCGCGTCCAGAAACTTGGATTAGTGTTTGAGCCATCTGTTCTTGACCACGAAAATCCGAGCTAAAAAGCCCGGCATCAGCATCAAGCACGATAACGAGAGAAATATTTGGAAAATGATGACCTTTAGCTAACATCTGAGTACCGATCAGTAAGCAGGACTTTCCAGATGAAATTTCGTTCAGTTTTTTATTTAGTTTAGAATTTCCGCGTGTTGAATCCCGATCAATTCTAATTTTTGGGATTGTTGGAAATCGGTGTGTAAGAAAATTTTCAATTTTTTGTGTTCCCAGACCATATGTCTCCAATTTCGAAGAGCCGCAATTCGGGCACTTTGACGGAATCGACCTGCTTCGGGCGCAGTGATGGCATCGTAGTTTTGCGGGTTTACTGTGAACTGTCATTCGTGAGATACAGGAGTCGCATTCTGAAGCCCAGCCACATGTGTCACAGAAAAGAACTGGAGCAAATCCCCGTCGGTTTATAAAAATTAGGATTTGGTTTTCTTGCAATAAATGTTCTGATATTTTTTCGAGTAACGGTTCTGAGAATCCTTCCTCTAAGCCAATACTGTTTATGTCAATTATTCGGGTGGTATTCGGTTTAGCTTCGGTCGCCGGTTGTGACAGTTCTAGTCGAGTAGATTTTCCAATAATCGTATTGTGAAGACTTTCAAGGCTTGGCGTTGCCGATCCCAAAATTACTGGAAAGCCCTCGTTGTGCGCGCGCATCACAGCGAAATCTCTGGCTGAATAACGAAAGCCTTCCTGTTGCTTGTATGAGGAGTCGTGCTCTTCATCAATCACAATTAAACTTAGATTGGGCATCGGAAGGAATACAGAAGATCTTGTTCCTACTACAATGAAAGGGTTTTTATCACACGCTTGGGACCAAGCTATCATCTTGTTTTTTGCGGATAAACCTGAATGGTACATTATAATAGGGCAATCAAACCGTTTTTTAAATCGACTAAATGTTTGTGGGGTTAAACCAATTTCAGGTACCAATACAAGACACTGAGACTTTAGTTTAATTTGTCGAGAGATAGCCTCTATGTAAACTTCAGTTTTTCCTGAGCCCGTTACCCCGTCGAGGAGAAATGTTGAGAATCGGTTTTGGGATGAGCTTATCGATTTAAGGGCGGCTTTCTGCTCTGAGTTCAAGATTACATTTGAATTGATAATTGTGCTTGTTTTTGGCACTAAAGATGTTGAAGGACCGGGAGGGGTTGCCATGGCTTTTCTGATTAAGAGACCGCTCGATTCAAGTTTCAATAACAACGATGAGTCAAATCCGTGTGCTCTGATGACATTCGTTGACATGGCAGTTGTGTTATTGCGGATGAAATTTAGAAGCGCCATTTGGCGGGGTTTTCGCTTCAAGTCGGAGTAAGCTTTGTCGTTGCTCTTAGATACCCATGCATAGCTTTTAGAAATCTTGGGGCTGGGCGATCGTAATTTTGATGGAATTGCTGTCGATAAAACTTCGCCTATAGGGTGTTGGTAGTACTCTGAGGCCCAAATCAGGGTTTTTAGCAGCGCCGGTGATACGGTAGGCTCCTCATCCAAGGCACGAATTATGGCTTTTAGTTTAATTGAACCAATATTTGATCCATTAGCGTGTGCTAAGACAAATCCTAAAATGTTCCGTTTACCGAAAGGCACAAGTACCCGGCTCCCAGGCATGAGACTTCCTGTTTTTGATGAAGTTTCCTTGGGAGGCAAGTAATCGAAGTAGGTCCGCATAGGAGAGGGAATTGCCACTCGCAATATTAAGCCTTGGTATTTTTCGAATAAATTGTCGGGACTGTCCCCGTGCTTTTTTAAAAAGTTAGCTTTTAGCATTTAAATATTATAAGGCTTCGGTAATTAAAACTCAGTAAGATTCATTTGTGATTGACCCGCAACCGCAGTGTATGGTTCGCTTTAAACAGGATCTTTTGTTAAGTCGAAAATGCTCAGGCTAGAAACGACTGATTGTTTGCAAAAAAAGGGAGTAAGAATATGACGATCTCAGAGATACCGGAGGAGTTAAAGATTAAACGCCAGCAGTTAGATCAAGTCGATCTTCAAATAGTTGATTTGCTTGCGAAACGTTTTGAGATCACCCAAAAAGTGGGAGAGGTCAAGGCAGCATACAGTCTTGAAGCGCTGGACGGTAAGAGAGAGACAGAAAAGCTAAGTTCATTAAGGGATTACAGCAAAAAATTTGGGCTAAGTGGCAGCCTAGTCGAGTCGCTTTTCGCTTTGATTATGGAAGAAGTAGTCGCAAATCACAAAAAATTGAGGTGATCCTAGCTGAATAAGTTAAAAACGCGTCACAGGGTTATTATTTGCTTCTGATCTTCTCTCTGTTAGAATCCTGCTCCTGATCAGCTGGGCATCGCCATTTTATCTGATACATTTGCGGGATACCCCAGATTTTTGTCATTTTTGAAGCGTTCGTTTTTGAATAGCGACACTTTATTGTGCGTCGCGGAGAATTTATTATGAAACCAGATATCCATCCGTCCTATGATGTGATGAAAGCTACGTGTTCGTGTGGGAATACGATAGAAACAAAGTCGACTATGGGTAAAGACATCACGATCGAAGTTTGTTCGGCGTGCCACCCATTTTATACAGGTAAGCAGAAAATCCTTGATTCCGGTGGGCGGGTAGATAAGTTTAAGAAACGTTTCGCGGCGCGACGAGTCTAGTTAGATCAAAACAAGGTTTCGGTTGTTATCGATTCTTTAAGGTCATTTTCCTCTGTGTCAGATTGTCCGTCTGGAGCATTCTCAACTCGGAAAAATTCAAATATGCTTCCAGAGTCACCAGGCGTAGCGACTTCCCCTGACTTCTGATTAATGAGCCTGTCGACGATGCCATCTGGTTTCCTTGTGGTCTCTATAGGCTGGCCTTTTAACGCCTCCCTCATGTAGTCGATCCAGATCGGCACTGCAATCGTGGCCCCTTGTTCTTGTTCTCCAAGCGGCTGGGGCTGATCAAAACCTACAAACACCGTCGTTGCTATGTTTTCGTTAAAACCTGAAAACCATAATTCTTGCGGCCCGTTCGTCGTTCCAGTTTTACCTTTAAGATCGATTCTATTCAACTCCCGATTTACCCGAGCGCCGCTCCCTTCTTCAATTACCGAGCGTAGCATCGAGCCAAGAATAAACGCCACTCGGGAATCTATAACTCGGGGAGCTCTCGTTGGCACATCCTCATCTTTGCAGCTCACACAGACTTGTCTGGGGTCAGCGTTAAAGAGGGTTTCGCCACTTAAGTTTTTAATCTCCTTAATCAACCAAGGGTCAACTTTAAACCCCCCGTTAGCTATGGAGGCGTATCCTGTAACTATGTCCAATGGGGTTACGTCCCTGCTACCTAAAGCTATTGTAAGGTCGTTGCGAGGAAAGCCTTCCGTGGGTATCCCAAGTTTTGCTGCAAACGAGAGAGATTTTTCTGATCCAAGTTGGTCATAAAGACGAACAGTGGGGACATTTCGAGATTCTTTTAGCGCATAACGGAGAGTCATTGGACCCAAAAAATTATTTTCATAGTTATTCGGACGATAATCTCCACGGGTAATTGGAGCATCGTTAATTATTGTCGCCGCGGTATATCCCTCCTCAATTGCAGCTCCGTAGACGAACGGTTTGAAATTAGAACCTGGTGGGCGCGGAATTAGAACTCGGTTAATCTGACTTTTTCTAAAGTCGTATCCGCCGACTAAAGCCAATATTCTTCCGTTTTTTGGAGAAATTGATACAAGAGCTCCTTCGATATCCGGTATCTGGCCGAGCTCCCAATGCCGTTCGCTCGCTCTCAGGTAAATCAAATCGCCAACAGTGACGGAGTCAGCGGCTTCAGATGGCGGAGGCCAAGCCTCGTTTCTGCTTTGAAAAGCATATGCCCAAGATATTCCGTCCCACTCTACCTTTACTTCTTGACCATTTTTACGCAGGGCATTGAAACTCTTCTCGTTCACTTTTGTAACCACAGCAGGTTCTTGGTTACCATATTTTGAAAAAGTCGATAGCTTTTTTATCAAAGTTTCAAAATCTTCATCTAAGAGGGTTTCACTCGGGCCTCTATAACCATGCTTTCGGTCATAGTAGTTTTCAAGACCATAAGTCAGGGATTCTGCTGCTGCAATTTGTTTGTCGCTGTCTATGCTGGTGGTAACTTCGAACCCTTGAGAGTAAATTTTTTCACCGTATTGAGAGAAAAGGTTTTGTCTTACCATCTCGGCGACAAATGGTGCACGGATTTCTATATTTCGGCCGTGAGGTGAAGCCGTGATCGGCGCAGCATCAGCCAGAAGGAAGTCGGTGTTATCAATCATTCCCTCGCGAACCATGTTTTTTAGTCGAGTACGTCGACGCTCAATCGACCTCTGAGGGTTTGCTAGCGGATTGCAAGTAGACGGGCAGGGCAGGAGTGAAACCATCATTGCTGCCTCGGCCAGCGTTAGTTCACTTGGGAGCTTACCATAATAAATATAGGCGGCAGCTCCGATGCCGTCGGCTCCAGCTCCAAAATAAATCGTGTTTAAATAAAGGGTAAGAACTTCTTCTTTTGTTAACTCTTGTTGGATTTGTAGAGCAAAGGGAATTTCCTTGAACTTTCTCAAATATACGTTGTCGCTGTCAAAAGAGAGATTATTAGCAAGTTGCATAGTGATGGTGCTGCCGCCCCCTAAATTAACGCCTCGCATGAAACCATAAAGGCCTCTTAAAAGGCTCTGAAAATCGACCCCGGGATGGGAATAAAAACGTGCATCTTCCGTCGCTATCAGAGCGTCAATAAGAACTTTGGGTATTTCCTCAAAGGTTACTGGGTTTCGGCGATTGCCAATCTCATCAATTAAAAAGCCATCTGACGTGTATATTCTCAGGGGAGTCTCAAGCCTAACATTCCGATAATTTTCCGCCTCTGGTAATCTCGGGGCCAAATACAAGTAGGCAGCGGCGGCAACCATAAGAAGGCCAGCTGTTCCAACGATTGCTAGTGTTGGCAGAATTTTTAACACCCTGACGAGCCGATTTTTCACTTATTTTGGTCCCTGTGCTTTCTCAAAAAACGCGAAGTGCTAGACGCTGTCCTTTTGTCACGACGTTTTGGTTTCGGTTCTAATAACGAAGTTATTTGTGACACATGACAGATACTTGTTTTATACACTGCTATACTGTTTTTTTAAATGATTAATGATCGCTTTAAGGCCGTGTAAAAAAATGTTTGGAACGATGGACATTGAGAGGCTGACAAGAATTCGCTCGTAGAGCGTTTTGGACCCCAAGGGATTGGATAGCTAATTATTATGCTTGATAGAAACAACGTTTTTTTAGTCGGACCTATGGGGGCTGGTAAAACGACGGTCGGTCGATTATTGGGAGAACTGTTGCGGCAAGATTTTTTCGATTCCGATGCTGAAATAGAGAAAGCAACTGGCGCAGATATTCCCTGGATTTTTGATGTGGAAGGGGAGGCGGGCTTCCGGAAGCGTGAAAGAAAAATGATTGATTTTCTAACCAGCAAGGAAAATATTGTCCTCGCAACGGGTGGAGGTTCTGTTACTGCTGAAGAGAGCAGACGTATGCTTCGTGAGAGAGGAGATGTCGTTTATTTACGAGCCTCAATCGATCAACAAATTCGGCGAATGAGCGGGGATAATTCAAGGCCATTGCTTCAGGTCGAAGACAGAGAGACTAAAATCCGTCAGCTTTTTGCAATTAGAGATCCGTTATATAAAGAAGTATCTGATATCAGTATTGAAACGAACGGACGCAATGCTAGATTCATAGCCAAAGAAATTCACCGACAATTAAACAAAATCTCTCGTTAAAGACGCAGGGTTCACGCTTCCTGCTAGATACACCCCCTAAAATTGAGCGAAAGTTGCAAGACTAAAGGAATGCAAAATGCAGAAGATAATTGTAGATCTCGGTGACAGGAGTTATCCAATTTTTATCGGGTCAGGGTTGCTTTCTCAATCACATTTGATTCCCATGAACATTAATGAGGGGCGAGTTGTAATTGTCACGAACACCGTCGTTTCGCCTCTTTATCTAGAGAAAGCGAAGTCATTTTTTTCTGATCGAAGTTGCAGTCACGTGGTTTTACAGGATGGAGAAAGCTTTAAAACACTAGAAACAATAAACGTAATTTATAAATTTTTATTAGAGGGAAAATATGATCGAAAAACGACGCTTGTTGCTCTAGGTGGTGGAGTAGTAGGCGACATAACTGGGTTCGTTGCTGCAACATATCTAAGGGGGATTGATTTCGTACAGGTGCCAACGACTTTGCTTTCGCAAGTAGATTCATCAGTCGGTGGAAAGACTGGTGTAAATCATGAGCTTGGTAAGAATATGATAGGCGCTTTCTATCAGCCAAGGTGTGTGATTGCGGATACAAGCGTTCTCTCAACGTTGCCGCAACGAGAGCTTAAAGCCGGGTTTGCAGAGGTCCTCAAGTACGGATTAATAAACGATCTAGACTTTTTTGAGTGGCTTGATTCGAACAGTTCTGAGCTTCTTCAAAAAGAACCTGCGCTTATGACGAGTGTAATAAAGCGGAGTTGTGAAATAAAAGCTGAGATTGTCGCGAAAGATGAGCGAGAGGCTGGTACTCGGGCTTTATTGAACTTCGGTCATACGTTTGGTCATGCCATTGAGGCAGCAATGGGCTTTGGCAATGTGCTTCATGGTGAGGCAGTAGCGATGGGGATGGTGATGGCCGCAGACCTTTCGTTGCGTGTTGGCTGGATTTCATCGAGCGAAGCTTTTCGAGTGAGACAAGTGCTTGAGAACAATTTTCAATTAAATATAGTTCCTCCAGATAAAATCAGCGTTGAGCAATTCCTTGAATTCATGGCTTCTGACAAGAAAATAGAAAACAACATATTGAAATTCATCTTGCTCCATGCCATTGGGGATGCGGGAATAAGCTCAGAAATTCCAATTAATTTATTACGTGCTACCCTTGGGGCGAGAACTTCGCTGTGCGAGGATTAACTAATCATTTTCGGTTCTAAAACACTGCATTTCGTTTATCGTTGTCGTGGTGTTTGGTCTTCGAAGTAACTGAATGTATTAGGTTGAGGTTAGTTCTCTTCACAGGCCAGATTCACATCTGTAAAACTTCCAAACATCGGAGCCTTTTTGTTGTTTTTAGGAGTACTATCTTTATTTTCAAAGACATTTTGGAGGTGACGCGTTTTGGCACAAATTTATGACGATCAGACTAAAGAAATAAACTCTGAGATGCCTGTTTTGAGAAACGACAGATTCCTTAAAGCGTTGTTTCGAGAGCCAGTCGATAAAACCCCTGTATGGCTTATGAGACAGGCAGGTCGTTATCTTCCCGAGTACAGAGAGGTGCGTTCGGAAGCCGGCGACTTTATGAGTTTATGCAAGAACCCAAAATTGGCTTGCGAAGTCACGTTGCAACCCCTTAGACGATATGAATTAGATGCGGCGATTTTGTTTTCTGACATTCTTACTATCCCAGACGCGATGGGACAGGGCTTGTATTTTGTGGAGGGAGAGGGCCCGAAATTCCGGAAAGTTATTAGGACTGGAAAAGATGTTGAGAAGATACCGGACGTTGATATATCTCGTGATTTAACTTACGTGACGGATGCAGTTTCACTGATTCGCAGAGAGCTTGATGGCCGTGTTCCTCTTATTGGTTTCGCCGGAAGCCCGTGGACTCTTGCGACCTACATGATTGAAGGCGGAAGTAGTAAGGATTTTCGGGAGGCAAAGCAGTTTTTGTACAATCATCCGACTGATATGCATCTCCTTCTGGAAAAATTAACGGTGGTAATTGTTGATTATTTGAATGCTCAAATTACTGCAGGTGCGCAAGCTGTTCAAATTTTTGATACCTGGGGAGGGTTGCTAACAAGCGCTGCTTACCAAGAGTTTTCGTTAAAATATATGAGAAAAATCATAAAAAAACTTAGACGACAATCTGAGGGGCGTGCGGTCCCGGTTATTATTTTCACAAAAGGTGGTGGCCAATGGTTGGAACTTCAAGCTGAGGCAGGCGCGACTGCTTTAGGGTTAGATTGGAGCACCGAGATTGGCCGCGCAAGAGGTCGGGTCGGAACGAAGGTGGCTTTACAGGGCAATTTAGATCCTTCGATTCTTTATGCAACTGAGGAGGTGATAAGATCGGAGATAGGCTCAATATTGTCAAGTTTCGGAGCGGGTGAGGGGCATATATTCAACCTAGGACATGGCATAACCCCGGGCGTTCCTCCGGAAAATGTTGGAATATTTGTTGAAGCAGTGCATGAGCTCTCAGCTCAGTATCATGACGAAAATACTTAACAAAACTGAGTCAATTATTGCGGTAGGTTCTAATATACCGAGTAAGCATGGCCAACCCGCGCAATTATTAGCGAAGGCTCTTGAAAAACTTGATCGTATTAGTGAGGGTATCCCTGAAGCTTCTTCTTTTTTTAGGACCAAAGCTGAAGGGCTAGAGCCCGGCGCCCCCAATTTCCTAAATGCTGTTGTGGTGATAACACTCGACGATGATTGGAGTCCAATCCGATTACTTCGAGTTTTAAAACGATTTGAGTCAGAGCTTGGTCGTTACGAGCTTACAGGCGACGAAAAGTACGCGAGCACTCACTATCATTCTAGAGCCATTGATTTAGATATCATTACCTACGGTTCTTCTAAAATTGATTTGCCCGGTTTGGTAATTCCGCATCAAAGAGCATTGAACAGAACCTTTGTCCTTGAGCCGCTGGCGGAACTTCGACCAAAAATGATATTTCCTGGCAGCGATAAAACTGTATCGGAACTTAAGAACGCTTTATTGGTTTTAAAAAATGCGCGCTAATGGTTACAGATTGTTCTTTCGGGATTCAATTTTTGTTCCTTAGGTGCTAAGGTTTCAGTTCAAGTGTGGATGCGCTCTGTTATGTGTAAAAATGGTGACGGTAAAAGGAATTTGGTGATGCGCAAGCGAAAGGGTGAGCTATTTTTCATATATTTAGCGGTCTCGATACCTTTTGGGTTGGCTTTCGCGCAGGATGATGTGGGCCTCTGGATAGACGAATCAACTGCTCAGTCGCCTTCCTCGCTTTTCCAGTCTTCTCCTTTATTTAATATAGAGCGCAGGGTAAGCGAACACTCACTAGAGGGCGATCTAGTCAACAAAGCGCTTAATTTTAATTTAGGAATGAGATTGGAACCTGTTGAGGGACTGAGCTTAATCGCTGACGCGTGGCAGATGCAGCTCTCGACGCCTCCTTCCTTAGAGCCTGACACTAAAACAAACTTATATGCAGATGAGTCTTCGCTACGAGATTTTGATCTTGAGAATCCCATAATAGGTGATGATCTAAAATCATCAGGTTTTGATGTTGGCGCTTCTTACGGATGGAGCACCGACCGGTTCGGAGAATTCACTCTCAGCAGTAAAACCACCTATGTTGATCAATTCAAAAACAGCTCATTTTTACTGGATCTAGGAAAAGAAGAGTTTGGGGCTCCTGAAGAACGGATGTTGAGCCCCGAATTGCAAACTAGCCTGATGCTCGCGTGGAAGTTTGGTAACCACACAGCGAGTGCAATTACAAATTACTTTGATTCTTACAAGGATATTAACGACCTTGATATGGATGAGATCAATACGTTGGTTAAAAACTTGACGACCTTAGATTTAAGCTACGACTATAACGTTAAGTCGGGCGCCCAAGACCGAGCAGTGATTTCGTTTGGCATTCGAAATATATTCAACGAAAAGGGCACGCAGATTTTGAATGCAGCAACCCGTATTTTGGACCAAAATGGTCGAGTAGCTTACGGCTCTATTAAGTACAAATTTTAGATTTCCCCCTTCTACAAAAAAATTTTGGGTAATGTAAAGATGATTCGAGTAGCGATTGCTGGTGCGTCTGGAAGGATGGGCAGAGCTTTGCTGGAGGCATTATTAACTAGTGAAGATCTACGATTAGTTTGTGCTATCGTGTCGCCGGGTGATCCTGCCGTTGGCACTGACGCTGGCTTGTTCTCTGTTGGTAAGGCTATTGGAGTACTCGCGACTGATTCTCTGGATGTTAGTTCGGCAGAGTTCGATGTCCTAGTCGACTTCACAACACCAGTATCAGCCTCAGCCCATTTAAAGATTTGTGAAACTCATTCTAAGGCAATGGTTGTAGGAACCACTGGTTTCGATGGGGATCAAATTTTAGCTTTTCAACAAGCAACAGTGCCTATTGTTCTAGCCGCGAATATGAGCATTGGTGTAACCGTCTGTCTTAAACTCCTCAAGCAAGCAGCTTTGGCTCTTGGTCAAGATGTAGATATTGAAATAACAGAAGCACATCACAGATTTAAAAAAGACGCTCCCTCGGGGACAGCGCTTGAAATGGGACGGGTTGTCGCGTGCGCTACGGATCGTGTTCTCGACGATTGCGGTGTATACGATCGCAGTGGTCAACTAAACGAAAGAGTAAAAGGCACTATTGGATTTTCGTCTTTACGAGGCGGAGATATTATTGGAGATCATACGGTTACGTTTGCGGGTCCCGGAGAAAGGGTTGAAATCACCCACAAGGCAACAAATCGAATGACTTTCGCCAGTGGAGCCTTGCGCGCTGCTTCCTGGATTGTAGGTCGCAAACCAGGAATATATTCGATG
>TARA_Y100000385_G_scaffold76360_1_pt1 | contig 11134 bp, 8 predicted proteins | sample TARA_Y100000385 | Tara Oceans TARA_Y100000385 (sample SAMEA2620980) | marine metagenome | biome: marine biome (ENVO:00000447); feature: surface water layer (ENVO:00002042); material: "saline water (ENVO:00002010), including plankton (ENVO:xxxxxxxx)" | depth 5 m
TCCTGTAAAAGGAATTCCGGCTTGATTAATGACTCCTTTGTGCACAGGCCCAGTAACCAATCCATCTAAATCTTTTCCGATTACCGAATCTACAGCAGCGTTCAGCGTGCTCATGACATATGATGAGTTCGCCGAATTTAGTGTGCCAGTTTTTACCCCTTCACTTAAGTGGATTGGTATGATGTGCAATTCTCCAGCTTTAGCGGTCTTCTTGGTTGAGGAATTCCATTCGATTAATTTTAGGGGGAGCTTAATCTGCGCAGCTCTTGATTCGAGAAGAGTAGGATCTGCAAATACTACCAATTGAAAGGCTTCTCTTGGTCTCTGGGCAACCCTCACGCACAAATCCGGACCAATTCCAGCAGGTTCTCCAGGGGTGACGGCGATTCGAATAGTCATTGGTCTAAGCTCTATCAATCAATGAATTCTACAAATGCTTCTTCGCGAATTTCTAGTAACCAATTCTGCAACTCAAGATCAAACTTCCGATTTCGGAGCGCGTTCTCGGCCTGACTGTCCATGTATTGAGAGCTAAGATCTTGAAGTCGGCGACCCTCGACCTTTGCGACATGCCATCCACCGTCAGTACGGAAAGTTTCGCTAACTTCATCGACATCAAGCTCATTGATTACTTCTTCCATCGCTGGTGGCATGCCGCCTTCATTGACCCAGTCCAGGTCGCCACCAGCAACGACTGAGGAGGCATCGTCAGAATTTTGGCGCGCAAGTGTGGCGAAGTCTTCGCCATCAAGAACTCTTTGGCGAAGTTGTTGAATCTCTCGTTCTGCCTGTGCTTCATCTCTGATCTCGTTTGGGGACAACATTATGTGCCTTATTTTGGTTTGATTGACGAACTGCTCAGTTCCACCTCGTTTGTCGACCAATTGTATGATGTGCAATCCGTTTCCTGCCTCAATGAGGTCGCTGACTCCCCCAAGTTCCATACTAGTAACTAGGTTAGAAAAAATTCCGGGTAGCTGCTCCGCCTTCCGCCAACCGAATTCGGTCCCCCCTATTTCAAAGGAGTTGCTATTTTTTACATCCGAGGCTGCGTTTTTCAGGCTAGCGCTTTGCTTGGCGTCAGAAACGATTTTGACGGCTAGAGCGGTTTTTTTCTCTCTCGCCTCAGATGAATCTCCAGTGCTTATAGGAATCAGTACATGCTCTAAAAAATAATCTGCGGCGATCATTTCTCGCCCCATTTGAGAGTTTAAGAAATTGTTTATTTCTTGTTGGGTGATTGTGATCCGACGATTAACCATTCCTCTTTGCAGCTCTTGAATCGTCATCTGCTTTCGGACTTGCTCTCGTGTTTCTAGATAAACCCCAGCGTTTTCCAGTGTGTTAACGTAAACATCAAAACTCATATTGTTATTGTTTGCCATATTGCCGAGAATTCGGTTTATCGTGTCGTCATCAAAGCGAATGCTTACGCGCTCAGCAAGCTGCATCTGAATGTTTTCGATCACCAATGCCTCGATAATTTCCGATTTAAAGGTCTCGAAATCTTCAGGTAACGGCTGGTTTGCTCTTTGCGCTTGAGCTTGAATTTCGGTAATCCTAGTATTGACTTCGCTTTGCAAAACGACATCCTCGTCGACTATCGCAATGACTTTGTCAAGCAACACCCTCTGGGCGAGAAGGCTCTCGCTGAGTGTTAGCATTACTAAAATTATTGTCGAGTGTGTAAAGCGCATAGATTTATACATTAACGTTGCCTCTGGTCGTCAAAGCCAGGAATACCTTGCAGTAAGAGATTGTTCAGACCTCCGCCGGTCAAATCACCCAAGCCATTAAGGGTCACCTGGACAAATATACCATTATTTGGCTTTAAGTTTGGTATCAATAGGGCATTTTCATCTACCCACTCGCGGGCAACAAGTCTTATTATCGAGCAGCAGTTTGAGTACTCTATTCCCGCGAATCGCTCTAAATTGCGCGAGTTGCTATGGTCGTAATTCCAGCGACCAAGAATCTTCCATTTTGGGCTTAGCGGCCATGCCATGGATAAATCGCTTTGTTCTATTCGAGGGCCAAGGCGTTGAGAAAGTGAAGCCCAAGCTGGATCTAAAACGGCACCGATTTTTTTTGGGTCATAGAATGTTCGTACTCGGTGATTAATGTTTAAGACTCGCTGGCCTTGATCTTGATACCGAAGGCTGGCTCTTGCTTCATCGAAACCCCTTAATGTTTCATTCCATTGAAACTCGCTTCGGAACTTCCAATTTGACTTAAAGGTGAGGCTGAATTCACCGGCAATAGCGGATGAGTTGTTCTTAAGTGAATACCTTGGTACCCAGTTTCCCAAGGGGTTCTCTAAGTCAACTTTTCGTTCTTTAAAATACTCTATTCTGCCGAGACTGACTCGGGCCTTTTCACGCCCTTTGGCATCAATGACCCTGCTGGTTATTGCCGTTGTGAGTTGGTTACTATCAGAGACTCTATCCCCGCCTGAGAAACGTTCATCTCTAAATAGCTGAGGGAAACTAAAGCTTAGCTCAGAAGTATCAAAAAGGGGCAGGTGGCGTTGATCTTGGTATCCACTGTATAAGTAATAGACTCGGGGTTCGATGGTTTGGGTGAATTCAGGGTGTGTAGAACGTTCGAAGACCAGTCCAGCGTCTATACTATACAAGGGAATGCCGAAGGATTCGGTTTTTTGAGTGTGTTTCGCTTGACGGTTTAGATCATAGTTCTTGAATAGATATCGCGCTTTTGTTCGCAAGAAACTTCCCGGCTTTTCTCGAGACCATGCAATTTCCGGTTCGGCGGTCAAACGCGAGCCACTGACCAATGCGCCTGCTTCAATTTGCTCCAGACTTAACATTGATTCTTTTAGTCTGCGATCAAACGTCGTAAATTCTGTTTCCATCGATGCCTTGAAGCCAGAAGTTTGGTTTGATTTTAATCTAAAAGTTAACTGCGGTAGGCGATCGTAGGGTTTATTGATATCCAAATTGGATACGAACGGGTCGATAATTTGGAATCGTTGAAAATTTAGACCAGCATCACCCCAATCTCCGTTGAGAGCCAAGCTAGCCTGCTGGTTAAGATTAGTCTCGCTTGCAGTATTGAGCCCACTGTTACTGAAGTCGTAAAAATAATTGCGATCGCTCACTGAATTGAAGTCTATAAAGCTGCTAAACGGGCCAAGTTGGCCGCTATGCTCTAGTCCAACAAACCAGCGTTTTTCAGCGCTGCCTTCTTGCTTTAAAAGCTTGTCTTGACGTAAAAACGAAACATTCAAGGTGTTCATCGAACTTTCAGAGAGGTAGCGCACCTCAGTACCTAGCATCGCTCCACGATCGGAAATAAACCTCGGGCTTAGCGTCGCATCTAATTGTGGAGCTAAATTGAGATAGTAAGGTATTTCAATATCGGTTCCGTTATTGCGTGTTGATCCTATAGTTGCTGGAAGAAATCCTGACATTCGAGTCTCGTTAATTGGAAATTTTAAAGTATAAGGGTAATAAAAGATCGGAATCTCTTTTATTCTTAGGCTCATAGCAGTGGCGGCGCCCTGGCCGAGCCCCTCATTTAAAGTCAACGTTTCGGCGTGGATAGACCAGAATGGCTCCTCTGGCTCACATCGACTGAACTCAGCATTGTCCAATGTAATTAAGCTTAATTCTCTCTCATACTGAATCTGGTCAGCACGACCGTGGGCGCCAATCTCATGCATCACGTAAGTTGCGTTTCTAACTGAATTGGTTTGTGTTTTCGAATCGACATTTGCCGACGTTCCACGCATCAGTAGGCCGGGCTCTCTGATAGAGACATCGCCGATTAAAGTTACGGTCTCTGATTCTTGATTAATGATTGTCGAGGCATTTTTATCTAAATTAATGATTGTTCTGTAGCCTTGCCTCACCGTAACTTCACCCAACAGTTCCACTGTCGTTTTGTTTCTCTGTATTAAACCATCTGTTGTTGTGAAAGTGGTAGCAGCTTGGCTTGGATTGTTTGCCGCGCTTTTGGTTACTCCGCTGCGGTCAATAAAAGCACCACAACAAGCTGGATCGTGCATTTCAAGCTCTGTCACGGTCATTTCCCTCAGGTTAACCCATTCAGTTCGACCGATTGTAAGTTCTGTTTTTAGTGTAAAAGGTTCTTGAATAGATTTCGCGCGTATCGTTTGTGAAGAGCGACCCAATTGCCCTGAATTTGAATTTGAATTTGAATTTGAATTTGCGCCTCTGCTGCAATTCCACTCATTGTCACCACTCTCTGCTACACAGACAATTAGCGGATACAGGTCTTTAGCAAAGCTGAAACAGGATTGCAGAGGGATTGAGAGAATTACTGCAAATAACAAAATGTGTTTAGCTTTTAGGCGTTGAAAGTGCTCATCAATTAGAGCCCATTTTTTAGTGGGGATACACAATGGCATGCTCGTGAGCTTCAGTGTTAGCAGATCATTAGTCAAACAATTGGAAATTGGACCGATGATATATCTAGTTAATGATTAAACTATGTTGTCCTACGAAAGGATAATAAGGGATTGCTAGTCGAAAGCAAAGTTATGATCTCTTTTAGTTACTGTGTTTTAAGGGTTTTATGCAAAAATTTAGTCAGGATGAGCGCAAAATTGAATTAGCCGATTGGGTCTCTCGACAACTATGTGAGTTGCAATTTAGTCGCGAATTTAGCTCTTCACACGAAGTTTCGGCTGAATCACTTAAAGTTGTCAGCGGAGATGCCAGTTTTCGACGATATTTTCGGCTTAAATTGCAAGCTGATTGCCCAAAGGTTACGAGTGACCTTTCGCAGATGCAAAATCAAATTAGCAGCTTGATAGCGGTAGATTCGCCGCCAGAGCACGAAGACAATGAGAGTTTTGTAAGGATCGATGCTCTGCTGACGAAAGCCGGCGTGAGAGTGCCCATGGTTTTTTCAAAATGTTTTGATAAAGGGTTCTTGTTGCTTGAAGATCTTGGAGACCGCATTCTGCTTCCGTTGCTGGAGTGCGCTAAACGTAAAGGCGATAAGGAATATGTCGATCGTATTTACGCTGATGCGATCAGATCAATTTTATTCATGCAAGAAGGGGTCGCTTCTTCTCAGCTTTCCACGTTTGGAAGGAGTCAATTGCTCGATGAAATGAACTTATTTTCGCAATGGTTTTGCGAAGGCCTTCTTGATCTTTCATTATCTGAGCAAGAACAAGAAATGATCAATAAAGCTTTTTTCTTTTTAGCAGATCGTGTTGACCTGCAGCCGAAAATAGCTGTGCATCGCGATTTTCATTCGCGAAATTTGTTGCACCTCGAGTCGGCTGGAAAAGAGGCCGTCAACACTCTGGGAGTAATTGATTTTCAGGATGCCGTTTCGGGACCTTATACCTATGACGCAGTATCTTTGTTACGTGACTGTTATGTAAGGTGGCCAAAAGATGACCAGGCGAGGTGGTCGCTCATGTATTTTGAAGAAGCTCAAGCCGGGAAAGCAGGAAAAGTATTAGCCAATCAGTTGAGTGGAATAACTCAACTCGAATTCTCGATCGATTTTGATTTATGTGGTTTGCAGCGACATCTAAAAGTTATGGGCATTTTTTCACGACTTTTTCTAAGAGATCAAAAGCCAACCTATTTGAAAAACTTACCATTGACCATTCACTATTTTCTTGAAGTAGCCAAGAATCATGCTTCTTTAAGAAATTTTCTCAGCTGGTTCCATGAAAAAGTTCTTCCTCGTGCTGAAACGCGTTTGAGGTTTTTAGCCACTGACTTTATCGATGAGGACTGATTGATGCAGGCTATGATTTTGGCGGCGGGGTTGGGCTTGAGGATGCAACCCTTAACAGATAGTTTACCAAAACCACTTTTAAAAGTTGGTAAATATACGCTAATAGAGCATCAACTAATTAAGTTACGTAATGCTGGAGTCAATAAAGTTGTAATCAATCACAGTTACCTTGGTTATATGATTGAGACACATTTGGGAAATGGGTCGCGCCTTGGTCTCGAAATTGTTTATTCGCCAGAGGATGAGCGATTAGAAACGGGCGGAGGGATAATTAATGCTCTCAGCAAATTTGAAGGAGAAAGCTTTATTGTTGTAAATGCGGATGTGTGGACAAATTTTGATTGCAAACTTCTTCCGAAGATAGAACCAAAGGTCGATTTGGCGCATTTGGTGTTAATAAGTCATGCGCCACATAACCCTTCGGGCGATTTTTATCTCTCTGCGGCAGGGCGGGTACAAGAAGTTGCTACAGATCAAATGACCAGGTTTACTTTTGCTGGTGTGAGCGTCATGCATCCAAATTTATTTGCTGATTTAGATGCTAACCCCCAGCCACTGCTTCCTATTTTATCTTCGGCTATTGGGCGTGGTTTAGTGGGTGGTCAAGTACATCAGGGAACGTGGCTTGACGTCGGTACGCCGGAGAGACTCAGAAAATTGAGGTTGTCCGTGGAGGGAACACATGGCGACAAATAATGTTGTTGATTTAATTTGTTTTATTAGGCACCGAGCCTACAAAAAAGCGCTCCTTGAGCGTTTTTCTGGTACGTGTATAGATGTTCCTCCAGGCGGGAGCACTGAGCTTATACTGACGGATACGCTCTTTTTTATGCTCGGTAAATTAGCAAAGCTTGATGGAAGAGTATCTAAGCGAGAAATAATATTTGCTGAGAAAGCAATTGAAAAACTTGGCCTTGTTTCTTGTTTCAATGACAGTGGAAACTCAAGGAAACGTGCAATAACAAGTTTTGAAAGAGGAAAGAGGTTTTCGGATGAGACCTTTGATTTTGTTAATCAGCTTGCTTTACGTGTCGGCAGAGGTAGCGATCTGAGTTGGCAGATCCTCAGGTTACTTTGCGGTGCTGCATTATTAAAAAAGACATCTAACGAGTTGTCGAGATCCAAAACTTCTGAAGGAATGAGTCTTAACTGGAGTCTGCGATTAAAGGATCGAGTGTTTCTTCGTGGAGTAGCTGAAAAACTCGGATTTGATAAAGCCGAATTTATCGCGTGCTGTGACGAGATACACAAGGAGTCGTGTTTCGGGCTGTCAGTCTCACAAAAAGGAGCTTGTGATGCCTACAATATACTTGAAATTGAACCTGGAGCTGAGTTGAGTGTTATTCGAAAGGCATATCTCAAGCAGATGGCAAAAAATCATCCTGATAAATTACTAGCTCAGTCCCCAAACGAGGAGGTGATGTTACGGGCAAAAGATAAAGTTAATAGTATTAGGAACGCCTATGAAATTCTTTGCGATGGTCGTGGGGCTAGGACATAACACTTAAAAAAACTAAGGGAAGAGACTTCTTGGTTGTGAGGCGTTAAAATACCAGTCTTTTTACCGTTATTAGACTGGAAGAAGCTAATGGAAAATTTTCTAATTGCGCCCTCTATTCTCGCCGCAGACTTTGCTCGATTGGGGGAAGAGGTAGATAGCGTCATTGAGGCTGGTGCTGATGTTGTTCATTTTGATGTTATGGATAATCATTACGTGCCCAATTTGTCTTTTGGCCCGATGGTATGTTCGGCTCTCAGAGGCCATGGTGTTAAGGTTCCGATCGATGTTCATTTAATGGTGAAGCCAGTAGATCGAATGATTGAAAGTTTTGCGAAAGCTGGCGCGAGTTACATCAGTTTTCACCCCGAGGCCAGTGATCATTGTGATCGATCTCTTCAGTTAATTCGAGAACTAGGGTGCAAAGCAGGCTTGGCCTTAAATCCTGGCACCTCACTTGAATGTCTTGAATACGTTTTGGATAAGGTCGATTTAATTCTTTTAATGTCTGTGAATCCAGGTTTCGGTGGACAACAGTTTATATCGTCAACTTTAAAAAAGCTCTCTAAGGTTCGTGCTTTAATAGAAGAGAGTGGGCAAGTTATTCGGTTAGAGGTAGATGGTGGCGTAGGAATTAACAATATAAAAGAGATAGCTGATGCCGGGGCTGATATGTTTGTCGCAGGTTCTGCGATTTTCGGGACTAGTAATTACAGTGCCGTAATTGAAGCAATGCGTGTAGAGCTCGGTGCGCCGCCAAGTCGGCATCATTAGTGTTAGGAAATGCCATGCAAGATCTGAATTATGAAGCGCTTCGAAATGCTGGATACAATAGAGTTCCGGTGGTGAGAGAAGTTTTAGCGGATACTGAGACCCCGCTCAGTATTTATTTGAAACTAGCGAATACCACCTATAGTTATTTGTTTGAGTCTATTCAGGGAGGAGAGAAATGGGGTAGATTTTCCATAATAGGTTTGCAGTCGAATATAGTCCTCAAGGTTGTCGAGCGAAAAATTACAGTTGAAAAAGATGGAGTTGTAACTGAGTCACTTGAGGCTGACGATCCGTTTCCTTTTATCGCCGAATTTAAAAACCGTTACCGGGTTGCAGAGCTTCCTAGCGGAACCTCTTTTGGGGGAGGGCTCGTGGGTTATTTCGGGTACGACACTGTTCGTTATGCCGAGCCAATTATCGGTAAAGCTCGAGGAAAAGATGACCTAGCTACCCCCGACATTTTGCTCATGGTGTCTGAGGAGGTAATTGTTTTCGATAACCTAAAGGGAACAATTTCTTTTGTTATTAATGCGGACCCAAATAATGAAGGATCGTTCAAAAAAGCACACGACCGAATAGATTCTTTGCAAAATGAACTCAAATCACCGCTTCAGTTACCAGTGCTTGATCCAAGTTCTACAAAAAGACCGATCAATTTTTCTCATCATTTTACACAAGAAAACTTCGAAACTTCGGTTAACACTATAAAGGATTACATCGACGCAGGCGATGTAATGCAAGTTGTGATTTCTCAACGGATGTCTGCATCTTTTGATGGTGACCCATTGAATGTGTACAGGGCCCTTCGTTACCTTAACCCCTCTCCATATATGGTATATTTTGACCTCGGTGATCATCACATAGTAAGTTCTTCTCCTGAAATTTTGGCTCGGGTTGAGGGCAAGAAAATCACTGTAAGACCTTTAGCGGGGACTCGTAAACGAGGCTCAACTGAAGATAAGGATCAGGCTCTTGAACAAGAATTATTGAGTGATACGAAAGAATTAGCAGAGCATCTGATGCTTATTGATCTGAGTCGTAATGACTCGGGCCGAGTGTCCAAGGTAGGCACGGTTAATGTCGCACGACAGATGTTTATTGAACGATACTCGCATGTTATGCACATAGCATCTATCGTAGAGAGTGAGCTGAGTGAGGATAAGTCTGCACTGGATGTTTTACGTTCAACCCTGCCTGTCGGCACTTTGAGCGGTGCACCAAAGGTGCGGGCAATGGAAATCATTGACCAGCTTGAGCCAGAGAAGCGGGGAGTCTATGGGGGCGCTATGGGGTATCTTGGGTGGAACGACAATATGGATATGGCTATCGCTATTCGTACCGCCCTCATCAAAGACGAACGGCTCAATGTGCAGGCTGGCGCGGGGATAGTCGCTGACTCCGTTGCTAACTTAGAATGGGAGGAAACTCTCAATAAAGCTCAGGCTATTGTGCGCGCGGTGGAATTAGCGGTTACAGGATTTAAAATATAGAATTTGCTCGTAATTCATGCACTGCTCATGCCTTTATAGGCTTTAAGAGCTCGTGTACGCGTTTCTTTTAAGTCGAGAATGGCAAGCGGATATTGAACTCCTAGTTTTACGCCAGCGCGCAAGAGCTCCCCTTCTGGTGCGTTGCTCGGATCGTGGATGTATTTATTGGGAACTGACGCCAATTCAGGGAGAAACTTCTTAATATAGATTCCGTTTGGATCAAATTTTTGTGATTGAGTCACCGGATTGAATATTCTAAAGTAAGGAGCAGCATCCGCACCGGTTCCGGCAACCCACTGCCAGCTGCATGAATTACTCGCTAAGTCTGCGTCTAAAAGACAGTCCCAAAACCAACGAGCTCCTTGGATCCAATGGAGCATAAGGTTTTTAGTCAAAAAAGAAGCAACGATCATTCGGACTCGATTGTGCATATACCCAGTCGCCCAGAGCTCCCTCATTCCGGCATCTACAATAGGGTATCCGGTTTTTCCTTCTTGCCAGAGCTTGAGCGCTTTCTCATCCCTTCTCCAAGGAAATTTTGTGAAATTTGTTTTGAAATTCTGGTTTGTTATTGTGGGGAAGTAGTACAGTAGTGAGTAAGAAAACTCCCGCCATATTAATTCTCTAATAAAATGTTCAGCCTCAGATTTATCTATTTGCGTTGACTTTGAGGCTTTTACCACATTCCAGGTCACAAAATTGGGCGAAATTTCACCAAATTTAAGGTGTGGTGAGAGTCGCGAGACGCTTGATCTTTCCGGAATATTTCGACCATCTTGATAATTTTGAATACCATGTGTAAGAAATTTATCGAGCTTAGCGTGAGCGCTTGTCTCGCCAGGAACCCAGCCCTTTCCAATTGATTCAGCCCAATCTTGCTCTGGTAAAAGTTTGAGAGCAGATATCTTGTCTTTCGGCATTGGGCACTCGATTAACTTATTAATCGAAGGAGCGCTGAGCGGCTCGTTTGGAGATGGCTGAGTTGATAATCCATTTTTGTAGAACGGGGTAAATACCTTGTAGGGAGTGTCATCTTTTTTCAAGGTGGTCCAAGGCTCCCAGAGGAGGCAGCCTTTGTGACTCTCTACCGATGATCCAAGATTGGTGAGAGTTGTTTTAATCTTTTTATCGCGAGCTATTTGCCATGGTTCATAACAACGATTCCAATGCACGCTCTTTGCGTCAGTCTGTTTCAGCATCCTTGTTAAAATTTTTTCAGGGTCCCCTCGCTCGATCCAAAGATTACCATTTAGACTGTTGTCTAGAGAGATGAGTGAGTGATGAAGCCACCAGCGGCTTGCTGCGCCCAGACGCCATTCTTTTGGGGTCTCGTCATCAAGAATGAACAGCGGTATCGTATCACCATTTAAGATCGCTGCTGATAGAGCTGGGTTGTCTTTGAGCCTCAAGTCTTGACGAAACCAAAAGATTGTCTTTCCCTTCATTTGTACGGCCTTTCAATTATTTTGCTACTTCTAGTAGCCCTAGTAAGATAACGTCTTTCGGGAATTTACGGATTCGTACCACAGGTAATTCAATGTTTGTCCTGCTATCATCCGCGAGTGAGAGTTTACGAAATTTAGCACAAACTTTGCACTAAGGAGGGTCTTACTTGTTATTAATGATT
>TARA_Y100000385_G_scaffold291831_1_pt1 | contig 11130 bp, 11 predicted proteins | sample TARA_Y100000385 | Tara Oceans TARA_Y100000385 (sample SAMEA2620980) | marine metagenome | biome: marine biome (ENVO:00000447); feature: surface water layer (ENVO:00002042); material: "saline water (ENVO:00002010), including plankton (ENVO:xxxxxxxx)" | depth 5 m
GGCAACGAAGCATTGGTTTGTTAAAGATAGCGAACATCCGTACTATGAAGACAAACGATTTGACTGGTGTCGTGGTTATCACGTAGGTGGTAGATCCATAACTTGGGGTAGACAAGTATATAGATGGAGTGAAATGGATTTTGAAGCTAATGCAAAGGACGGAGTAGCAGTAGACTGGCCCATAAGGTATAGTGATATAGAGCCCTGGTACGATTATGTAGAGCAATTTATTGGTATTCAAGGAATGAATGAAGGTTTAGCCCAAGTACCAGATGCAAAATTCATGGGTAATTTTGAGTTAAACTGTGTCGAACAACATGCTAGAGAGAGAATCAAAAAGGCATTAGGTTGGACAATGACTATTGGAAGGACAGCACACCTTACTCAACCGCATAACGGTAGAGGAAAATGTCAAAATAGAAACAGGTGTATAAGAGGATGTCCTTATGGGGCTTACTTTTCATCACAAGCCTCTACTCTTCCTGCAGCAATGGCCACAGGAAACATGACATTAAGACCTTTCTCTATTGTACATTCATTAATCTATGATGATGCTTCAGGTAAGGCCATTGGTGTAAATGTAATAGACACAGAGACTAAGGAAACCTATGAGTATTACGCAAAAGTGATCTTCCTTTGTGCATCTGCAATTGCCTCTACAAGTATATTATTGAACAGTAAGTCAGAACGTTTTCCAAATGGAATGGGCAATGACAGTGGAGAATTAGGACATAACCTTATGGATCATCATTTCAAGACCGGAGCAAGTGCAGAAGTAGATGGATTTGATGATAAGTACTACAAAGGACGTCGACCGACAGGGTTTTATGTAGCAAGGACTACTAATCTTGGTGACCAGGCATCCAAAAAAGACTATCTAAGAGGTTGGGGTTATCAAGGAGGAGCAAGAAGAGGTGGCTGGGGAAGCATGGTAGCTGAACTAAAAGCTGGTCCTCAATTCAAAGAAATGATGGGGCAACCAGGCAAATGGTCAATGGGTATGACAGCTTTCGCTGAAATGCTCCCAGATCATAGAAATAAGATGTATTTGAATTACGACAAGCTAGACAAATGGGGTGTTCCTACCGTCACTTTTGATTGCGAATTCAGAGAGAATGAAATGGCCATGAGAGCTGATATGGCTAATAATGCTGCTGAAATGTTAGAAGTGTCAGGATTTAAGAACATTAGAACATATAGCGATATTGGAGGGCCAGGGCTTGGAATTCATGAAATGGGGACAGCTCGTATGGGCAGGGATCCAAAAACCTCTGTACTGAATGGGGATAATGCAATTCATGCGGTACCTAATGTATATGTCACTGATGGGGCATGCATGACTTCATCTGCTTGTCAAAATCCTTCTATTACTTACATGGCACTTACTGCAAGAGCAGCTAGTCACGCCACTAATCAATTGAATAATAACATCTAAAATAACCTAATTATGAATAGACGAGAAGCATTAAGAAACACTGGATTAGCATTAGGTTATTCACTCTCGGCCGGTACAATAGCAGCGGTGATGAATGGTTGTAAAGCTCCTACAGAAACCGGGTGGATGCCATCTGCAATTGATAAAAGCACTATTGAATTGATTGCAGAGTTAGGAGAAACCATACTTCCAGCTACGGATACTCCTGGCGCTAAAGATGTATTAGCGCATAGATTTGTGGATGAGGTTATTGCTCATGCCTTTGGCCCTAATCAAAAAGCTCACATTTTGTCAGGTTTAAAGAATTTAAGCAATGATTTAGGAGGTTCATTTATGAGCCTTTCTACGGATGACAAGTTAAAAGCAGTATTAGCACTCGAAGACAAAGCAGATAGTGCCAATGAAGCAAGAAGAGAGGCAATGAAAGCTAAAGAAGCAGATAAAGGAGATCAAGAACCGGTGAGAGCTGGACCAATGGAGAGAAAAGAGCCAGAGTCATTCAGACATTACTATTCTGAGCTAAAGGGTTTGATCATGGCAGGATATTTTACCTCAGAACAGGTTGGCACAGAAGTTTTGGCTTATGATCCAATTCCTGGGGATTATAATCCATGTATGGAGATGACAGAAGGCCAAATGGCCTGGACTCATTGATGAAAGAGAATGTGATACTCTAGAATGAGGAAGCGATATACCTTATTCCTATAAGAATATTAGGCCTTGGACCAATGGTTTCAAGGCCTTTCTTTTTCAAAATATTTTAACAAATAATTCAACTATTAATTCAGTATACTGTCAGGCTATCTGTCTTTGTAAAGTGCATATGGCGAATTGCCAATCACCTTAACTGAATTAATCTACAATTATGCAGGGCACAATATTTTTCAATTTTATTCTCATCACCTTATTTGGTATGTTATCATGTAATAGTGATAATGACAGCGGTCCTTCTATTACAGATCCTGATCAAGAAGCCACCCTCCATGCCGCATTTGCAGAGTTCGATGAAAACAACACAGATATTTACATGGACGGTTCTGAATTTGTAATAGAGACAAATGGAATGCCTAACCACACAACCACCTATTGGGGTGAAGGTCATGAGATGTATCTAGATGAGCCAAATGTTAATTCTACACCTTCCATTATTCCTAATTTTGATGCATCGGCTACATTGAGGATATCTGCAGATCCTCAAAAAGCCGCCTCAACCAGTTCCACCAGACTTGGTCCTATTGGAATATCTGTAAGTGGAGCTGCAATATTTAACGGAGAAGAAGGTAATGGCCCCCTTTCCAATGCTATTGTGAGTATTGATCATGCTGGTGGACATATAGGTCCAGGTGTATATCATTATCATTTAGAACCTTCTCCACTTAGCAATAATGATACAAATTTGGTTGGTATTATGGCAGATGGCTTTTTTATCTATGGTAGAAAATGCCATGCTACAAATGGTTATCCCACTGACCTAGATGTTTCTGGTGGGCATTCATCTGTTACTCAGCACACTAATGAATCTGAGTATCATTATCACATAATAAATGAATTTTACACAGGTACCCATATTCTAATTTTTGGTGGAGATTATCAAGGAATTCCAAATGCAATTAATTAAGATTTTTCAATACTTCTCTACTCTGTTGATGGTTTGCTGGTTAGGTTCAAGTCCATTGTTTGAATCTTTCAGCAAAACTGTTGAGTACAATACAATCGTACCTGATATTAAAATATCTAGAGACTCAATAGTTTTAATACCAGAAAAGGGTCAATGGTATTATAGAAATGTACCCTTCTCTGGACAATCCATTTCACATCATGAAAATGGAAGAATGTCCGAAAATATAGGCTATTATGAAGGAAGAAAGGAAGGGAAAGCAGAATTTTGGTATCCAGATGGCACTATTAGAAAAGAGGCATTTTACAAGAAAAACAGATTAGATGGAGTTCTGAAAGTATGGTCTCCTCACTCCTACAGAACATTAGTCAAAGAGTCACACTATGTGAATGGAGTTACCCATGGAATCCAGAAACTTTGGTACTCGAATGGTCAGATATTTAAAAAAACAACCATTGTAAATGGAAAAGAACAGGGACTTCAACAAGCATGGAGAGAAAATGGCATTCTGTATATAAATTATGAAGCAAAGAACGGTAGAGCTTTTGGCTTAAAAAGAGCAAGCTTGTGTTATCAACTAAAAAAAGAAGATGTACAATACGAATAACATTTTTTGGATAATAATTGCATTATTGTCTTTTATTTCTTGCAATTCAAAGATTGTCAACAATAGTCGAGTAGCATCTCTCCCCTATTACGACGAGGCTACTTTTACTCCAAAGTGGATAGAGGCAGACAATGGAGAATTATCTGATTTTCATAAAATATCCGCATTTGAATTATTCAATCAGTTGGGTGACACTATTGACCAAAACACCTTCCAAAATAAGATATATGTGACAGATTTTTTTTTCACGGCTTGCCCAGGCATATGCCCCAAGATGACACAAAACATGGCCATCCTTCATGATGAATTCATAAATGACGATGAGGTAAGACTTCTTTCACATTCTGTTACTCCAAAAAGAGATTCTGTACCTATTCTAAAAACATATGCTGTTGAAAGAGGGATTAATGCCGACAAATGGCATCTTGTAACTGGAAAAAGAAGTGAAATATATCGACTAGGTAGATTCGATTACTTTGTTGAACAGGATATGGGGCTAGAAATGGAAGAAGATGACTTTTTACATACAGAAAATTTTGTATTAATAGATCAACAAAAGCATATAAGAGGAATATATAATGGTCTCAACAAAGCTGATATCAAACAACTTATTGCTGATATCAAAACTCTAAAACGATCATGATTAATTCAAAAGAAATATGAATTTTGAAAATTCACATAAAGAATGCATCATCAGAACTAATCAAGAATACAATTGCCTAATAGCCTCGTTTATAACAATTCCTAAACTCACTGAAACATTTAAACAGTCTGTTTTACCTCTATTGGGAATGAACAATTGATCACTTGATATAGTAATTAAGTCATCAGGAAGCCCTTCTTTTTCTGGCCCCATAATAATCAAATCATTCTTTTTAAATTCAAAATGATATATCGAACAAGCATCTTCAGATACTAATGTTGCAATTGATCTTCCTTGATGTTCAGTAATAAAACTTCCTACATCATCTACGACTATAATTTCTATGTGTTCAATTGCCCCTGCCGTCCAAACTCTAGCCATGTGATTCATATCAGCTCGACTTACTTTATTAGAAGGAGGATTCATCAATCCATTCCTATCATAGATATAAATCTTTTTAAAACCATAAAATTCGGCAGTTCTAATCATATTAGAAAGATTAGGTCTATACTCCGGTGCGAATAACAAAATCTTCATATGCCCTATTCTACCATTTAGTTATGAATACATGCTCTGTATCAGTATATAACCTTTTCAATTCTTGTCTAATAAATAATAGTGCTAAAGAAATAGCAATAATTATAGTGGAAATATTGTAATTCCAAATTGATCCAAGTAAGAAGAAAAGACCGACATACCATAGAGGACAGAATAACGCTGCTACACCAAACTTCATTGAACCTTCAAAAACAGGGTCTTTAAAAAGAGAAACTAAATAATTAGAAAGCAAGATGGGCACAAAATTTATTATGCTGAGAAAGAATACAACAGCTTTGAGACCGTCGTATAAGACTTCATCATTATTGATTTGTGTTTGCCGGTTTTCTTGTAATTCTTTAAAGGTCAAGTTCTCATTCTTGCGACTAAATATTCTTGCGGTATCTTCATAATTTGCATCCAAATCAGGAATGATCATTTCACTCTTTAAAACATTAGTCATCTCTTTCCTCACTGCACTCAAGGCTTGTCCTTTATGCTCTTTATAAAGGGATGAATAATCTTTCAATGGAATCGGCTTACCATAGTTAATTATCAACTTAAAACGAGGAGAGTGTCGCCTAAAATAATTCAAACCAACTGGAACTATGTAAACGGGTTTAGTAGATCTTGATTGAGTAGCAAAAGCAATACGTGCTGTTCCTTTAGATAGTGTTCTTAAAGTATAGGGATAATCATGATTTGCTTCAGGGAAGATCATTAGTGGTTTGTCATTTAACAAGGTTTGTACTGCTAAATCAAATGTTTTATCATTTTGAGCCGCCATTGAGAATCCATCAACTGCCCTGAAAACAGGAAGCATATTCAATGCATTCAAAAACCATAAATAAGGTTGAACAAAAATGTCACCTCGTGTGAAAAACGCCACTGGTTTTGGAGAAAACACACCTATTAAAATAGCATCAAGAAAGGCGTTTTGATGATTCGGGGCATATATAACTGGTCCATCTGAAGGAATCTGTGGCATGCCATTGATCTCAATCTTCCTAAAATAAAACTTTGCTCCAACTTTGCAAAGATTCCTAATTGTCCAGTAAAAAAGAGTTTTCATCTGCCTATACTCTACTTTTCCAATAATATGAAAGACTCAAACCAGAGATCAAATGCCATATACCCCACCATGCTGCGACCAATGCCATTCCACCTAATCCATTAAAGAATGTAAAAATCAAAAGTAGTCCCAATCCAGAGTTTTGAATCCCAGTTTCTATTGTTAATGACTTCACATCTTTCCATGGTAGTTGAAAACCTTTAGCCAATGAAAAACCGGTAAAAAATGCCAAAAAGTTATGACCTAAAACTATAAACAAAACATAGTAAAGATTAGCCCAAAATGCATCGAAGTTGAGATAAAGTGCTGTAACTACTAGAACGCCAAAAATTAATAATGCAATTATTCGAATTGGTTTCTCAATCCATAAAGTAAAATTATAGAATTTACTTCTACACCACATTCCGAGTATTAGAGGCAATCCCATAATGATACATACCGTTCTTACCATCTCCCATTTAGAAACATTAATATCTGATAGAAACCCAGAAGTAGGTTCATATAGTCCTGACCACAATGCAAAATTTAATGGTGTTAAAAATACCGCCAAAGCAGTGGCAACAGCAGATAAGCTCACAGACAATGCCACATTTGCCTTTGCTACAGAAGACATAAAATTAGAAACATTACCTCCTGGACAAGAGGCCACCATAAACATGCCTAAGGCAATACTAGGAACGGGGTTTATCAAAATGATCAATAAAAATGTAATAAGCGGGAGCAAGAAAAACTGAGAAAAAAGACCTAATACTACTGATTTAGGGCTTTTTATTACTCGCTTAAAATCATTTAAAGTGAGGCCAAGAGCGACGCTAAACATTATAACACCAAGGCTCAAATTCAAGATAAAAGCTGAATCCTCATTAAAATTAACTATCAGTTGGTCCACTTCGTGCATGAGGAAAGCAAAATAGTAATTAAAGCTGTATCTCTTACTAATAATCGATTTTACAATATCTTTCGGTCTTTTGAATAACTGATCAGGTTCGATTATTTTTAGAATGAGTCAAAACAATAATTTAGTTATAAAGGCAGGGCCAAAAGCATTAAAACATCTCAAGAAAAATGGATTTAACCCTAAAGATGTAAAAGCAATATCAGCAGCAGCAGGAGGTCCCAAATGGTTTGTCATTTATCATCTTACGCGTTATATAGCAGAACATATACTTCCATTTACCGAAGGAAAAATTAACCTTTTAGGTTCTTCAGTAGGTGGATGGCAAATGGCGTGTATGTCAACGTCTAATCCAGGTCCTGCACTACAAAGACTAAGGGATAGATATGCTGATGAAGTTTATCAAATGCCTATTACAACGGATGAGATAAGCCGAGGATGTCATTCCACACTATTGAAAACAATTACTGATGATGACATTTCCTTCATTATTAATAATCAAAAAGTCAATTTAAACATTTTTGCCGCTCGAGGAAAAGGAATTTTAAGAGGCACATCAAAATATAATGTATATCCAGGATTACTTTTCAATTTCTTAACTAATGCACTAAGCAGAAAATTAATTGGGCTTTCATTCGATCGTTATATCTTTTCTACTCAGATGGAAATGCCATTTGATCAGTCAAAATCAGTGCTTTCAACAGACCTTGTCCAATTAGATCAGCAGAAATTCAGAGATGTCCTCATGGCCACAGCGGCTATACCACTTGTGATGAATGGAGTCCAATCTGTAAATGGACAAGAGCACAATACCTTTTGGGATGGAGGTCTTACTGATTATCATATGGTCTTGCCTTATTATCAAGAGGGACTAGTATTAATGCCTCATTTTTTTCCTGACTTAGCACCTGGCTGGATGGATAAATCATTAAAATACAGAAGAGCCAAAGGAGAAGACTTGAGCAATGTGATCATGGTGCACCCTAGCGCTGAATATGTAAGATCACTACCAAAAGGTAAAATTAGTTCAAGAGATGACTTCCTAGAATTTGGTGAAGATCAAGATGGCAGAGCAAAGTATTGGACTGAAATATCCGAAAGAGGAACTGCATTAAAAGATGAATTACACGAAATAATACAATCAGGAAATATGGCTAATATAGCTGTGGAATTTTAGTATGAGGCATAAAAAAAGCCTGACCTCACAACAGATCAGGCAAAAACGTCATCATGAAAAAGGTATACTTTGAAATATATCTTTAAGACAAATTTAACATAACCTAGCATACCACGCAAAAATCCACGAAATTTTTAGCCTATCAGTATTATATTTAACATATGATATACTAGTTTAACGAAGGATTCGTTATGTCATATTCCAACATACCATAATATGTCGAAATTTTCTTTGTCCATTTTTTCAATTTATTGAGACCTCTATCTTTCAGAGATCTTCTTGGTATCTAATACATTGAGAAAACCGTACCAATCTTATACCATTTAGACGAACAAAAATAAAAAAGACACAGATTCAACCCTTATACATTTGTTAAGAATTCAGCCTTTTTCCACAGTTTTCTTCCTTTTTTTGCTCAATAGAGAGCTCGCAAAAGTGAGTTAACTTCAATAAATCTAAATTGTAGAGTTTGGGAGATTGTGATCTCAGATTGGCTAAAAACTTATCTTTTCTTATATTGATTATTCTCAAAAACCAGTTTTTAAGATAATATGAGTCCAAAAACTTGTAAGCTTTGATCAATCGAGTGTATGGAACTCTTCGTTCTTTGTGTAATAACCAGAGGTTACTGGTAGCAATAATAGATTTGTCTATAAAATCATTTACAGATTCTAATCCTTCATGAACGGTTGGATTGTCTATATGCATAATAGGAATACCTCTCTGAGTTATCTGATGTGCCAGAGCTAAATCTTCATAACCATATCCAGAAATAGATTCGTCAAAAGGGTTTTCAAATAATGTGTGTTTATCAATGACAAAATTATTAGAATGAAAGAACTCTGCCTTTTTCCTTTTTCTATACGACATCGACTTTGATTCTCTTTTTGTACCATACAGCCAATGCAGATACTTTCCTTCATTCTTGGGTGGAGTTTGCGAATACTTCCGCCCTCCGCAAATGACCATTCTTCCGTCTAAATTTGAAATGTATTTTTCAATAAATTTCTTTCCTGTGATCTTTGAATCGCAATCCAAAAAGAGCAAGTACTCATATCTAGCCATTTTAGCTAAGAGATTTCTAATCTTAGCCCTCCCTTTATTTTCTGATAATTCGACATAGTTTACACCCATAATCAGGTCAATGGCCTTATTTGCAGATTTCACTTTTTCTGAAGATCCATCATCAAAACATATTATTTCGAATTCAATCTTAGAACCATGACATTGTTTGACTAGCTTAATCACTAATTTTTCCACCTTAACCTCATATATTGGAATCAGTATTGATAGCATTTATCTTTCTAACTTTATAGGATAAATATAGCGCGAATGGACAAAGTGATTTATTGCATCAGGCATGGCCAGACAGATTACAATAAAAACGGAATTGTACAAGGAAGTGGAGTAGATTCTGATTTGAATGATTTGGGAATGATTCAAGCAGAACAATTTTATCGCCATTATCGCAATGAAGTTTATTTTGACCTTATCATTCATTCAGCTCTCAAAAGAACAAAACAAACCATCAGTCCTTGGATAAAAAATGGCCCAGTTATCATTGCGGACAAAAGAATCGATGAAATGTCATGGGGAGATGCAGAAGGGCAAAAAGGAACTAAAGAATCAGTTGTTTTATATAAAAGTATTGTGGATGAATGGTCTAGAGGAAATCTAGATATAGGAATAAATAACGGTGAAACAGCACAGGACCTTAAGAAAAGGCTTTCTTCTTTTGTAAATGAGCTAAAAGATCGCAAAGAAAAAACAATTCTACTCTGTTCTCACGGCAGAGCAATGAGAGGTCTATTATGTGCTCTTCAAGAAGAACCATACTCTGAAATGGAATCTTATAAGATAAGTAATGTGGGACTCTACAAAGTTATTCAAAAGGGAAAATCTTTTGAAATTTTAAGCCATAATGACATTTCTCATCGAACTCCTCTTACCCATTCCTAGGTTTGACTGCCTTCAAAACCTTACCTCTATTTTTTATGTATTTGTAGAATCCCTCTATAAATGAAGTAACATTTTTCTTTGTCTTATCATCCATATATTCTTGATTAGCAATAATATCCATGAATTGAGGTTTCATGCCCTCATAATAATCAACTACTGTATCTACTTCATCTTTAGTCATCTGAGTTCTGATCATAAAGTAGCGTTGCGTTACACTTGTTATAGGAAATTGCTCTGGCGGTACTGCATATCCATTATTCACTAAACCTGCATAATCAAAATCATATGGGACTGACACTAGGCTCTTGACATTTGGAAGCTTGACCAATTCTATATTGTGCTTATTTGCAATAGACCAGTCACAATTAGCTATCATATATTGAAAGAAGGCTAATCTGAAATAATCATCTCTAGGCAATGCAGCATAATTAATTTTTCCTGATTCTAAGACTATAGCATTCTTTCTGAAAGCGTAGTTTTCTTCTTCCTCAACTAAATATGCATTCATCATTTCCTTCATTTCTCCATTTTCATACATTTCTAGTTTAATCATTTTTAATTGCATACTGTTATCTGGATCAATAGCAGAATATAGATCATAAATCACCTTCTCCTTTAGAAGTTGCTGAAAGTTTCTAAGGTTATTTTCACATTGAAGTACTAATTTCAATTTATCTACATCAGCATTGATTCCAAGAGCTTTTAATTGCTCCTTATTCAGTTTCAATTTTATAGGTGCATTGTCACATACTTTTTTCCTCGTGTTACCTCTGATTTTTGCCTCAATGTCAAACTCTAAAGGGTCGCCATCAGCAACTGTAATTGACATTGTCCCGGGGATGTAATACTCTTCGGTTATACTTTTATTTTTAAAGAGTTCCTTCACTTTAGTATGGATTTTCATGGTAGGAAGATGATCAGTTTGATCATATAGCATCTGAAAAAGAGTTGTATTCATATCCTTCTCCGCATCTTGAGAGGTCGCTGTTGGGTTAAATGCGATAGTAAACAGGAGCATAAATACAAACCAGAATTTAGATAGTGTTTTCATTATAAATGGTTTTAATAATAGGAAGTCAACTCAATTGACTTTAAGGTTAAAAAACTCCTAAAATGTACGAAAATATTAATAGAGAAGAAAGTGAATACTTATATCTGATCACATTGCCACAAGAATATTTTTTTTT
>TARA_Y100000385_G_C13108574_1_pt1 | contig 11129 bp, 15 predicted proteins | sample TARA_Y100000385 | Tara Oceans TARA_Y100000385 (sample SAMEA2620980) | marine metagenome | biome: marine biome (ENVO:00000447); feature: surface water layer (ENVO:00002042); material: "saline water (ENVO:00002010), including plankton (ENVO:xxxxxxxx)" | depth 5 m
GCAAACAAAATCCTACTAGGAAAACAAAATGAGTGCAATTCTCATACGAGAAAGTTACTGAAAAATAGGTCTAGCAAGTGACCTTTTGTAATAAATGAAGAAGATTCTAACTAGTTACTCAAGAAATCTAAATCTCCTTCCTTCATTTTTTTATACGATTGACTTAAATAAGCAATCATAACCCGCATTGCATCAAATGCCTCTTCGGTAGCTGCACTGATCTCCTTCTTTTGAAGACGTAGTAATAACTTCATATAGATGGCTTGAAAGGCTGCCTCAGTATGATTTTTATCTTTCTGATCTGACTTCTCTTGAAATTCTTCAATATAAGGTACAGCAGATTCATAAACAGGGACATAGTGAACATCTTTTGTCAAGTTCACCATTGTATTATGAAGATATGATAGCTCTATCATGATCTCCTGCAGTGAAGGTAAATGTCCAGTCTTTTCGATTTTCGCAGAACGCATTTCTGCGATTAAGGAAGAGTACCAGGTGCGGTATTGTTCGATAAAAGAGGCATCAGGTAATTGAGGACGAACATAATTATCAAGAATAGCTTCCACATCGAAATTATAGGCACGAATAATATCCTCAATCTGATACATGTAGATGATGTACTCTGCGATGTTCTCCTTTTGCTTTTGTTGAGCTACGAGCATAATTCCGTTTCGAATTTTATATTACTCTGAAGCTTCGTCAGATCCGCTTTTTTCCTTCTCATTAATGAAGTCAATAAACTTCATTGTAATATCCATAGAAGAATCAGCGTAAGCGATAGTGCCCAAGTTATCTTTTGCTAAGAACAATGTTATTCCATTCTCATTCGCATATTCTTTACCGTAGTCGGCTAACTTTTCAATTAAACTCAACTGAAAATCTCTTGCTTTCGTTTCTAGGCTAAGTCCCTCTGTCTGCTGTAAACTAGTCATTTCCAGTTCTAACCCTTGCAGTTGTTTTTGATAGTACTTCTCGCCATTTGCAGACAATAAACCTTGAGCCATTTTTGATTGGTACTCTCCTCCTAGACGTTGATATTCACCTTGAAATTTTGCAACCTTTTCGTTGTATGCTCTTTCCAGCTCTTCAATCTCATCCTGACTAGAAATAAAATAATCAAGGTGCTCAGAGATACTATCTTGAACATAATAAGCGATTTTCATCTCACTATCAGCAGTTGCTCCACTCTCACTCTTTTCACCGCAAGAAGCTAATCCAACTACTAACCCTATTGCTAATACTATACTTTTCATACTCGATTATTTTTTTCTTTAAAACAATTTTCCCAATCAGCGCGCATTTCAACAAATCGTTTGAGTGCACTAGAAAGCAAGGTTTCAGTTATCATATTTTCGACATCTTCTAGACCATCCACATTAGTAGCTCCAATTTTATATGTCTGCTCATAATCACCCAGTTCAATCTTCACCATATACTTTTCATTGTAGCTGAAAATTTGAATCTTATAACGTTGATGAGGAACCTCTTTTAATAATCTCACTGCTTGAATTTGGAACAAAAATACATGAAAAAAGCGCTTACAAAAGTACGCGCTTAATTTTTAATCCAAAAAATCTAAATCTTATGCGATTGCTAAATCAAATTCATGATAGGCCTCGAACGTGAAAGGAACCTTTACCATGTAGGCATAATCCTGTCCAACTTCGTACATATCTTCATCATTATCGCGATAAAACCATTCTACATTCACTCCATTCCCTGAATCAGCTAGCTCATTCAGTTTATAAAGCAAAAAGAGGATACGTTTGGATGATGTAATATTAAAATACTCTAAGTTAATTCTGAAGGTTGTATCCGCACTAGGATCGAGCAAATAAGACTCGAACCAGCTTAAGATTGGTAACCAGAACTCATCGGGGTTATCGGGAATAGACCTTCCACGAATCTCCATAATTCCAGTCTTCCTGTCGAAACAAATGAATGGCGTTTGAGCCGTTTCTTCTATAGTCAACGTGTTCATAAATCGTTCTTTAGTTACTGCAAAGTCGCAAAAATATGGCTACGATTTTTAGATTTTCTACGAACCAAATAATTTGTACGACGAACGTAACATTTCATCGGTTAAAGCCATCCACCAGCCTCCGTAAACTTCATTTTACTCAGTGAAGAGTGCTATTTGATCAACGAGAGGCTCAATTGGCTCATTTATCACTCCGTCAATTTTAACGTTATATTCTTTCGCTATTTTACTAAATACCAATCGAAGATGCCAAGCATAACCGCCAATCATTTGAATGTGTGATACACTCCCAGAGTTCAGATATGAATCAAAAAACAGACGAATGCTTTGCTCATGAAATTCCGAAAACAAGCCTTGATCATTGACAAGTAGACTAGAGAGTTCAGAAAATCTCGTCTCAATTTTCAAGACCTCAAGATCATGTTTGCTAATTCTGTCCAGAAGAAGATCTAATTGATCGCCTTCCAATTCGTTTGATTCGAAAGCTTCAAAAACCAGTTTACCAAAATAATGCCCGCTTCCTTCATCTCCGAGCTCACGACCTTTACCACCTACAACCTCTAAAACATCGCTTCCACTCCAATTGAACAGCACGGATCCGGTCCCAGCAATTGCGACCCATCCACTTTGTTTTCCTAAGCTCGAAAATCCCGCAGCATGCAAATCTGACAATACTGATACATCGGTAAATCCAATCCGCTTAAACATTTCTTCGGCTTCCATTCTTTTGTCTAATCGGTAGCATCCTGCTCCAAAAAAAATAAGTTCTACCTCTGAGAGTTTAAATTTCGAATTCCAATAGGCCTTAATGCGTTCTTCAAATTCTGAATTCCAAAATGATGGATGATAGCTCTCCAAAGAAAAATAGCTCCTCCTTCCTGCTTGCAACGAACACCAGTTCGTCGTAGTTCCACCTCCATCTGCAATAATCTGAATTTTACTCACCCCGCTAAGTTAGTTAACTTTCAATTTAATCTCGAATACCTACATTTAAGCGTGGAAATTGCTGATAAATATCGGATTGTTGAGCGCATGGGGAAACAGGCCCATCGGAAATTTGGCGAAGTCTACTTAGTTGAGGATAAAGACTCCAAGTCAAAAGCAGTTTTAAAAGTAGCCACTGGCACAAATACTATTCGATTAAGACAAGAGTCCTGTTTTAGCTTTAGCGAAATAGGATTACCAACTACCATCTATTATGACGAATTGGACAGCGGCGCACACTATATCAGAAACTATGCGGAAGGCATCCCTCTCGACGAATACTGGAATAAACTTCGAAAAAAAGAGCGTCTACCATTTTTGATTAAGCTTGTTCAAGCACTCATACCGCTGTTTTCCGAATTGAAATCAAGAAATGTTGTACACTGTGATCTCAAGCCAGGCAATATTCTTATTCACGACTCAATAAAGGGTATAGATTGTCACCTCATTGATTTTGGCCTTGCGATAGATAAGGCTGCGGTGGAGAATCGGAGTGTAGTTTTTCCGCTGGGCTTTGCATCGCCAGAGTTGTTACTCAATCAATTAGAAATAGTTGATCAAACTACAGATATTTATACCTTAGGAATTACATTTTGGAGATTATACACTGGTAAACTTCCGCTGACACATCCAAACCCGAGTATCTTCACGAACCTTCAGCTCACGCATCCAATTCAAGATCACCCGGAGATACCAAGGAAACTATTCAAAGTAATTGAAAAAATGTGTCACAAACACTCATTCAAGTCTCCGCCAAATAAAATGGAAAAACAATCGGTAAAAAAGGCTTTGGTTGAAGCACAAAAAGAGCGCTACCAAAACTTAGAAGAAGTCTTAAAGGATCTTATTAAAATTCAGAAAAAAAGATGGTGGTAGATTCTACCAAACAATATCGTAACGGTATCCAAGGTTCATTGCGAACAAGAGACTACTGTGAAGGGCACCGTATACATTCTGTTGTGTTCCTTGAACTAAGAATAAATAACTGATTCCTGCGTCAAAATAAAATGTCCCGTAGCGAGGTACTGAGTACTTAACTCCTCCTAGGAGTCCAGCTCCAATTCCGAAAATACCGCCATCTACACGCTCTGCTGGCTGAATCTCATAAAGTGTCTCATCAAAATCATCATAATTCACTTTCACCTTATTCAATGCAAGCATGAAGTTGGTTCCACCATATGCTGCAAATCCAAAATCAAAACCGTTCCCCAAGTAGAAACGAGTACCGCCTTCGATGATCGTATAATTCATTGAAGGCAATCCTTTTACTGTTAGTACTGATGGGAAAGTTGTAGTAAAGTCTATCGCTTGAGCATTGAACGAAATTGAATCCTCTGCTGTTTGGTGAAACAAATGGGTCACACGTCCATAAAATGACAATGCATCATCGCGCGGAATCTCTAGGCCAGCATGAAATCCTGTGTACCACGGAGAGCTAAACCCTTTCATTACAGAACCACCTGCATTAAAACTTACTTGAGCAGAAATAGTTCCACTTACGAGTAAGACAATTATCAATAAAAAATTTCTCATATCTCTGTCCATTTAGGGTTGAACTTACTAATCTTATCAAAAACCGGGCAATTTTTGTCGTGAGCTCCAGGCAAGTATCCAGTACCCATTAAAAATTCATTGAGAATCTCGCCTCCTACAAATTTAAAACGAGTTTTGAATAAAACCACCCATTCCTCCTTTGATTTAGGATGATTCTGATCTAGCCAACTCTTAAAGCTACCAAATTCCGCCTGAATTTGCAAAACTTCTTTAGCATTGTGGATTGTAGCTTCACTTTTTCGTCGATTCCGTATTATCGAAGCGTCATTCATTAACCTATCCAAATCAGCATTATCGTAATTTGCAATCCTGCTAACATTCCACCCGTCAAATGCTAACGCAAAATATTTCTTTTTATTGAGTATAATTTCCCAAGAAAGCCCTGCCTGATTGATCTCCAAAGTTAAGCGACCAAAGAGCTCATTATCGGATTCCACAGGAAACCCATAGACTTCATCGTGGTAATCAATGTGAACTTGTTTCGTTTTTGGTGACTTACAATACTCGCAATAACTCATATCTATTTTGTAGTAATGTTCTCTAATTTTTGAATCAACTCCTCAACTCCAGTTAATTCTGCTATTTCTTGTTTTGACATCAGGACTTCAAAGCCATTAGAAACTTTATTAAGTATGATGGGATATTCATATTTCGCCTTGTGCCTTTTTTCAAACTGACGAATATACCAGAACTCCAAATCCGCTTCAGTCCTTGCTTTAAAAGCCTTCCATGCGGATCTTTGCCCCAAATTATGATGGGTTAACGAACAGAGTTCACATTTGTAGGTTGACGGTTTAAATACTTTATGTGCATAATCCACCGCAGCGCTTATTGGATCGGTGTTAGCATTGTAAATAAAAAATATTTTCGAACTCATTCATTGAAAGGTATAGTCTTTTGACGAGGAAAAGTACAATTTATTACTTTTACCACTAACGAAAACAACTTTTGCCTATGTCAGTATATTCATTTAACGGATTTATCCCAGTTGTAAAAGAAAGTAGCTTCATTCATCCGAAGGCTAGCGTTACTGGAAATGTAATCATTGGAGAAAATGTATACATTGGTCCTGGCGCAGCTATTCGAGGAGATTGGGGACAAATTATTATTGAAGACGGCTGTAATGTTCAGGAAAACTGTACCATTCATATGTTTCCCGGAACCACTGTTTTACTGAAAGAGGAAGCACATATTGGCCATGGAGCAATCATTCATGGTGGAACAATTGGAAAAAATTGCCTTATAGGTATGAACTCTGTGATCATGGATAATGTTGTGGTGGGAGATGATTGCATAATTGGAGCTTTAAGTTTTGTTCCAGCGAACATGAACCTGCCCAGACGAAGCCTCGCAGTAGGTAATCCTGCAAAAATTGTAAAAGAGGTCTCGGATGAGATGATTGGATGGAAATCAAAAGGGACTGCACTTTACCAAGCTTTACCTCAAGAATGCTCCGATTCATTGAATGAATGTGATCCTCTCAGAGAAATCGAAGAAAATCGACCTCAACAGGAATCAATGTACAACACCTGGGAATCTATTAAAAAACAATAATCTTGAGCCATGTCAAAAATAGACATCACAATCCTAACGGATCACCGCTATTTGGAATCGAGCTATGACGACCAATATTCACAGAATGTAGTAGATGAAGACTATATGCTCTTTCATGCGCTTGAGAAAAAAGGCTTGAAAGTACATAGAACTAATTGGGATGATCCAAATTTTGACTGGACAAGTACTGAATTCATAATATTCAGAACCATCTGGGATTATTTCGAGCGCTATAAGGAATTTGCTTCCTGGCTAGAGGCTGTTTGCACTGAAACAAAACTAATCAATGAAAAATCATTGATCTATTGGAACATTGACAAACATTATCTAGAAGACCTTGATCAAAAAGGCGTGCGAATTCCAAATACACGATTTATAGAAACTGGTGACTTACGATCCTTAGAGGAAGTTGTTGGTACGTTAGATTGGGACGAATTCATATTGAAACCCGCAATTTCAGGTGGATCAAGACACACCTATCGATTTAAACCTGAAAGAGCTCATAAGCACTCAGAAGTTTATAAAGAACTTATTTCTGAAGAGAGCATGTTGTTGCAAGAGTTCCAAAATCAGATCCTAACCAAAGGCGAAATCGCATGTATGGTATATGGAGGAAAATACAGCCATTCGATTCTGAAACAGGGGAAAGATGGTGACTTCAGGGTTCAGGACGATTTCGGTGGGACCGTAACGAAATACGAGCCAGACGAAGAAGTTATTCGTTTTGTCGAGCAAGCAATAGAAGCTTGTGATCCAAAGCCTATATATGCGCGCGTAGACATCATTTGGAATAACGAAGATGAACTCTGCATAGGAGAACTAGAACTCATTGAACCTGAATTGTGGTTCCGTTTTCATGAACCATCAGTAGATCAGTGTGCCCAGGCAGTAATCGACTACATGAAAACTATGCCTTCTTCGCTGGTGAAGGATCTGAATTAAGTCGACTTAGTTCGAGTGGTTCAGTCTTTTTCTTGAAGGATCTCCAAAGAATATAAACTCCTACTAGAACAAATGGAATACTTAACATTTGGCCGGTATTAAGTGCAAAGACTTCATCTCTAGCGGTCTGTCCGAGTTTAATGAATTCTATAAAGAATCGAGCTCCGAATAGAAGAATCAAGAAACTTCCGAATAACATTCCTCTCTTTTCATAGGCCTTCTTTTTCCAGAACATAAAAAGGAGAAAAATAAAGATTACCATATACGATATCGCCTCATAAAGTTGAGCTGGATGCCTTGGTGTAGGATCATAAATATTTAGTGCCTCGTTGTAGAAGTTAGGAAAACTAAAAGCAAAGAAACCATTGGTAGGCACCCCTACTATTTCACTATTCATAAGATTACCTAATCGAATGAAACATGCGGCGATTGCAATAGGAGCAACAATCCTATCAAGGATCCATATCATAGGCAATTTCACAACTCGTCTCGAATAAAGATACAATGCTAAAATTAGGGCAAGGGCACCACCATGCGACGCAAGTCCGCCCTCCCAAATTTTGAAAATTGACATAGGATGTGACAAGTAACCCTCCTGCAGTAGTCTGCCAGTGACGGGGTCTACCTCATCGAAATACGGGCCGTAGAAAAACACATGCCCTAGTCGTGCTCCCACAATTGTTGCGATTACAACATATAGAACCAATTGATCTAGATACTTCTCATGCACACCTTCTCTTTTGTACATTCTTTTGATCACGAAGTATCCTATGATTAGCCCAGTCACAAATAGAAGTCCATAAAAATTTGGGGTCTTCCAACCTTCGATTATTTCGGGAGTCACATCCCAATTTATTACTAGATTCACGTCAAATTATTATTGATTTCAATCAAAGATAATTGTTTTTTGGACTTTGCACTGTCGCCCATATTACTTGGCATTTCAGAATTTAAGATGATAGTGAATTTCTTCGTTTATCAATGTTAGAATTGAATCTATCAGAAACATTGAATTAATCGTATATTCGTACAAGTGAAATTCTTACAGACCATACCTCTCTTTGGATTACTGTTTATACTAACAGCATGTCCTCCTTCGGCAAATAGAAGTTCACCAATAGAGCAAATCAAGAACAACGGAATGGATCTTCCGGATTTGCAACCAAAATCATACAACGGAATAATTTTCGAGCTATCCTCGCTCTTTGAGCTAGACTATACAAAGCAATACGTTCTCACTGACTATGCCTCAACTCATGTTATTTACATGATGGATTTGAATTTTAGCGTTGAATATTTCGATAATGACGATGCAGGATATTATCAATATTCATTTGAAGAGGACATTGAGTTATTGGATGCCGTTCACGATAATTACATCTTGAAGCGCCAAGCATCTCTCGAAGAGTATGATGTCACAATAAAAAAGCCTGTTCCTAAGGAGGTTGGATTCCCTGGCTACATACAAGTAGTTCACGGCTCTGCCAATTCTTATAGCGAATCGTCATCTTACTTCACGGCTACATTGCAGGTTGGTAAAGAATTCTTCGTATTTCAAATGATTGGAAAACAAGAGAACATGGGTTATCTCTATGACGACTTCATCGATCTCCTTGCTTCAGTTCGTATCTAATGGATCACCAATACATTATTGATCATTTCAAAAAAGTCAGTTCTTTGGGACTGCCTGGGGAAGATTCGCACCGATCATTAATGCCGTTGAAGCGTCCCATATCGAGCAAAGCCAAAGCACGATCACAAACTTATAGAGAATCTGGTGTTGGAATTGTCCTTCATAAAAATGGAACAAGTTTAGAATGCCTATTAATTGAGCGACCGGATTACGAAGGCACGCATGGAGGCCAAATTAGTTTTCCCGGAGGCAAGCGAGATCCAGGTGACATTGATTTAGAATATACCGCACGAAGAGAGTGCTTTGAAGAAGTAGGTCTTCCCTTTGGTCATGGGGAACACTTATCTCAATTGACTGAAGTATTTATTCCCGTGTCTGACTTCTTGGTACAGCCATATATTTTTTATGTTGAAGAATTACCTCCATTAATTCCTGACGATCGAGAAGTTCAAAGTATTATTTCATTTGACTTATTATCCTTAATGGACGATTCGATACTTCGAAGAAAATCTCTAAAGTTACGGAGCGGAATAATGATTAAAGACATGCCCTATTTCGATATACAAGGTCATGTCGTTTGGGGGGCAACAGGGATGATTCTTTCAGAAATGAAAGAGATCTTGATGCGAATACGCTAAAGTCTTATTTCAAGTTTTCTAACTCTAGCTCTAAGGACTCGACTTTTAAATTCAATTCTTTGATTGACTCCAACAGAACGGGAATTAGCTGTGTATACTCAACAGTTTTGTATACAGTATCATCTCCAGCATTACTGAAAATTGATTTCTCTTTTACCATTTCCGGGAATACACTTTCCACTTCTTGGGCAATGACACCATATTGAAGTCGTGAATGAGTTTCAACTTCACCATCTGGTTTTTTCGTTTTATACGTGATGGTATAATGACGGCCATTTAGCTGACTCAATTTCTCCAGAGGACTCTCGATTGCGACGATATTCGTCTTCAATCGCTCATCAGAGGCATTCACCCAGCCGCCAAGAGCATAACCTGTGCCAGCAACACCAATATCAGCAGTGAAGTATCCAGACCATCCGGTAGTAACATTCGTGGTTTGTCCATAAACTCCATTAAATCCAATTCCGTACGTTCCAATCCCAAGTCCTGTAGCCCCTGTATTCGATCCATATACAGCAAAGCCATCACCATATGCCGATTGACCTACAACGCCATTGAAACCAATTCCAAGAACTCCATAACCTCCGTTAGTTCTCAGGTTGTTTCCATAAACACCAGCATCTCCTGTTGATGTTGGCGGCAACTGTCCAGTTACGCCATATCCAGCACCTGAATTACTTCCAATTATTGCAGAATTAACAGAAACTGAACTATTCGTCGAAGCTTGAATGGTAGAAAAACCATTCGATGGATTTGTGCTCTCTGCTCTGATTGCAACTCCAGTAGAGGTTTGATTAGCCAAGACAGCACTCGAATTTGCAACCCCAGAGTTCACCTCTAGCCCAGTCAAGTTCGATCCGCTATTGTTGATTAGCACAGAACCAGCGTCCGCAGTAATTGTTCGACCAAGTCCCGCGCCACCTTCATCATATGCCTGATCAAGCGTGTTGGCACTCGCAATATAGCCTGCATCATTTGTAAATGCACTCACATTTGTTGGAGCATTTGTCAGCGTTGTATAGTCAGCTCCATCAGCCCAAATTGCAGATTCAGCAACCTCTGAATAAAGCGAGTAAGGAACACTAAGGAATTGTGATGTCGAACTAGAAGTAAAACTTGTTCCTCCTGCAGGATCAATTTCAATTTTTATAAAATACGGCCCATTGCTCCAGTCGATTGCCATCGTAGTTGTCGATCCAATTTCATGAGTTATTAAACCATTGTCATTAGACAAAACGGTTACCCACTCGACAAAAACGGCTGTTCCATTAACGGATCCTTGAAGGATTGAAAATTGAGCACCAACATTTGTATTTGACACCAACGCTCCTGAAGCATTTCGCACGACAGACTGATATGTCATTTCTGAAGGAGCCTGGGCAAAGATAAATGTGCCCATCAGGCAAATTAAAATAGTCGAAATATGTTTTTTCATCATTCTAATATTTAATAAACTTCAATGTTGTTGTAGGCTGCTTCCCATCCGAAATTTCAAGTATATAGGTTCCCGATGAAAGTTCCTGAATTGGAACAATTGTCTTTAATCCCATTATAGAGTTACGCTTCACCAATTTGCCTTTAGCATCATAGAGATCATATTCTAAAGAAGTTTGGTATGAATTAAGTTCGATGATAATCTCTTCTGAAGCCGGGTTAGGATAAATGGATGTAGCCACATTATTTAAATCGGTCAAACCAACTTGAGAATAGTATTCATGCGGCTGCTGAACACCTTCCGATATATTCAATGTGCCAGAAGTATTGTGGTAATCAATCTGTCCAATTGAGTAACTGAATGTTCCTCCGGATCCGGTACCGTCACCGCCAGTTGAAACTGTGTTTT
>TARA_Y100000385_G_C13108566_1_pt1 | contig 11118 bp, 5 predicted proteins | sample TARA_Y100000385 | Tara Oceans TARA_Y100000385 (sample SAMEA2620980) | marine metagenome | biome: marine biome (ENVO:00000447); feature: surface water layer (ENVO:00002042); material: "saline water (ENVO:00002010), including plankton (ENVO:xxxxxxxx)" | depth 5 m
TAAGGTTTCCTCAGAATACACTCCTCCACCCCAAGGGCAATTAGGGTTGTTTACTTCAGCAATAATATAAGCCCCAAGCATGACTTTGAGTTCTAATTTTTCCTTTTCAATAACCTCTAAAACAGTTTTTGAATGGGCATCACAACTGTACAAGCGAATGTAAGTCCAATGTTGTTGAACGATAAGTAAGTCTTCTTTAACCTGACTGTAAGTAGGATAGCTTACTCCGGGCACTTGACCGGCTCTATAGCCTGAGTAACAAACTGCTGCGGCTGCTGGAATGGAAAAAACTTCAGAATAATTCATAGTGACAATTTAAATAAAAATTAAAATTTTAATATTTCCTTTTTATTCCAAAGCCCCCAAAAAGCGCCTACATCTCCTTCGGTACCAACTTTCCAAGACTCATCAAAAGAAGAGAAATAAAACATTTCAATTTGGTCTTGCTCGGACCACAGCTGTGCATTGATAAAATACTTAAGTGCATTGTCATATGACGGATGGGAAACACCTAAATCACTTCCTTGACTTGGCCAACCAGTTTCTGTAATAATTACTTTTTTTCCCTTCCCGGCACGCAATGCTTCTTGATACATCTGTTTCATATAAAGCAAGGAATAGTCCATATGACAGGCTTCCCAATAGGGATAACAATTCGCAAGAATAACATCACAGGCATCTGCAATTTTTGGCCGATCGGTGAATTCATAATACGCGTCTACATAACCAACTTCAACATCGGGTACTGCTGTTTTAAACTGTTGGATATACTCTAAAAGTTCAGCTTCAGAAAGGTCGCCCCTATACATCACCTCATTGCCAACAGCAGCTATGTCAACAAAGCCCGCTTTACTAAGTTCAATAAGCGCTTTCATTTCTTTATCATTAACGGTTTTATTATCTCCTAACCAGGCACCAACCAAAGTTTTAAGTCCATACTCTTTAGCCAACTTGGGAATCGAATCATTTCCCTCAGTACATGAAAAACTGCGAATCCACTTTGTATAGGGCGCGATAATCTCAAGACGTCTACGAATTTGAGATTCAGTGATTATATCGCCAGGTTTCTGCCCCTCTTCATAGGGGCTAAAACACAAGCCATGCATGCCGTTATCTAGAACCGTAGTACATAGTTTTTTAAGTTTTTCAGAACTATAATCTGAGTAATTTAGTCCTGCCAAAGATTTGTTTTTTTCTTTTCTGTATGACATATTTTCTAGCTCTTAAATTTGATTGTTTTTTTCTGATTTTATTTTGGCTAGCGCCTCTGAAGTTTCATTGGCTTTTGCTTCAGTAATATCATAATCCCACATCACATAAATAGCAATTAGAGTCCCTAATATTGGGAAACCAGTGAAAAATAATCGGAGACCAATTATGGTGTTTTCTGGCTGTGAGGCTGTGCCAGATGTAAACCCAACCAAGCTTAAAATAGTCCCTGTTAACCCTCCAGCAATTGCAAAGCCAAACTTAACCATCCACCAGTAAATAGCACCAAAAACCCCTTCGCGTCTTTTACCCGTTTGTAGTTCATCCAAATCAATAACATCAGCGGTCATAGACATCATAATGGTAAATAAACCACCGATTCCAAAAGAAAAGAAAGGCAAGGCGAATAAAAACATATAAGGTTTGCCAGGAATAAACAAAAACCAAAACATGATATATCCAATAATGGAGATGCTTTGTGAAATTAAAAAAGCATTCTTTTTACCTAGTTTTTTAGACATAAAGGTCACGATGGGTATGACTAAAAAAGTGGTGACTAAGGCCCCACAACTGCCAAACAATGTAGGCCAAATGCCTGCATCGCCCGTGTTCCCATTAAATAAATAATAGACTATAATAAAAAAGGTAAAGCCTGCAACGGTATTAAAAGCATTAAAAATAAAAAAGGTAGAAACGCATAGTTTTCTAAATGGTTTAGACTTGAAAGCCTCTACAAAACTAAGGCCTATTTCTTTAAAACATCCCCCAATATTTCCCGCCGTTAATGGCGCATAGTCTTTATCTAAAGTAGATTCACTTTTGATGAAGATCGCAGGAATTATCGCGAAAATCATGCAAACTACTCCAACCCATATTGCTAATTCTCTAACGGCAACCTCAGCAGATTCAAACCATGTAGGGTCGTACATAACTACCCAAAACCATGGGGCGATGACCCAAGCCCACTGTCCGATCCATTGGGCAACGGCCATAATCTGAGTACGCTCATGAAAATCATCACTCATCTCATAGCCCATCGCTACATAAGGAACACCAAAAATAGTAAGGCCCAAATAAAATACAAGAGACCAAAATAAAAAATACGTAAAATTATAATTGACACCGTTCTCTAAAAACAACTGCCACATAATGATAAAAGATATTCCCATGACAATGGCCCCTATTAATACGTACTGTCTTCGTCTACCCCATTTAGATTTTGTATTATCAGAAATAAAACCCATAATTGGGTCTGTGATGGAATCAAAAATTCGGGGAGCTAGGGATACAACACCCCACATCCAGCCTGGAAAGCCTAAATTTTGAACCAATACAACAATAAAAATACTGATGACTGCTGGAAACATTTGATTGGCAAGCATTCCAAATCCAAAGGCTATCTTTTGACCCCATGATATACCATTATTTACTGGTTTTGATAATGAATTCATAATTCTACTTTTTGGTTATTTTAAAAGCACTAACACTTTAACGATTTGTTTTAGCAACTTATATTTGATTAATTTTCTGGTTTTGTATAGAATTCTTTTAACACATAAAAGGCTTCTTTTTTCTGACGATTAACATCTAACACACCCCAATATTCCTCATTAGCAGTGCCGTCATAAGGAACTCCACTGCTCGCTGGAGCCCAGCCCCCTACATCTTGGCTGTCTGGGTTTCCCGCCTTCCACAATTCATCTGTAAAGGAGAAGACTAAAACCCCAGAATTTAGAGCTTTATTTTTAAAAACATCATCTAAGATGTTTTTGAGAGAGGCGGCTTGAGCGCGCTGGTTTTTTCCTTTAGAAAATCCATGATTAGCAACGGTCATATAACTATCGCTTCCAGCCTCTGAAAGATAAATAGGCTTGTCACTTAACGCTGACCACTGTTTAAATATTGCTTCTGGATTATCCCAACGGTATACATTTAAACCCCACAAATCGATATGGGTTGCGGAGGCCAAAGCCAAACTATCGGGAAGCTCTCCATGAGCGGTTGAAACCGGATGATTGGCGTCATTCTTATGAATGGCTTCTGCGGCATTTTGCAAGGCATTATACCAATTTTTTATATCCCCCTCAAACCATTCTGGATGAAAATTATATTCATTTCCGAGTTCCCACAATAGTATTGCTTTGTGATTTTTGTAGGTGTTTACATACTCCAAATAAGAGCCTGATAGAATATCAAAATCTCCTTGCTGATTGTATCCAAAGCTTGTAATTATTTTGATTCCTGCGGTGGCAATCTTATCTAAAACAGCCTCCTCTTTTATAGGTTTGTATACACGAATGGTGTTCACTCCTGCCTCTTTGAACAACTCAAGGTCCAGGTCAATATTACTAAAGTCTCTATCTAAAGCTCCTTTTTCAACGGGGTTATAACAGATGCCTTTGATGTAGTAAGGGCTGCCGTCAATTCTTAATTGTCGGTCTTTAACTGATACGACTTCTACGTCCTCAAAAGTTATAAAACCGTAAGAAAGAACCAAAAGTCCGACAGTAAATACATAAATTAATTTTGATCTCATTTCATTAAATTTGGTGTTTTAACAGCATTAAACATTGCTTCAAAATTGCCGTCATAAGATTTTTTAAGTGGCCTACCATCTCGGGTCAATCCTTCAAAGGATCCAGAATCATATACCGACCAGAGTGCATATTTTAATTGCCCCTTGACATCGATTAGGCCAAAATGATTTTCAGAGCCCATTGGATGAGCGGCGTCTTTCCAAGGTTCATCAAAAGCCTCAAAATAAAAGCAACTAATCCCATTGGCGGAAGTCCAATTATTCATCTTAGTGTAATATAAAGCTTGTTTATATTCATCCGCGGCTTGGGTCCCAGTCGGTCCATAAAAATCACTTGAAACTGTGGCCCACCCTGTTTCACCAATATGAATAGGGGTATTCAATTCTAAACTTTCTACATAGCTCTGAACGGCTAGGTACTGAGATTTCGCATAGTCAACCGCGCTTTGAACCGCTAATTCGTTACGCTGATCAGCCGGAATAAGTGCTCGGTTCTTTTGACTGTTGATCCAAAAACTAGAGTTGTAGTGGGTGTCATGAAAAGGGTAAGTATGGATAGAAATGTAGTCGACGGCTTTGATTAAATCTATTAAATCTTCATTGTGGTAGGCTGAATCCCCACCTCCCCAGGATGCAAAGTTATCTGAACTTGTAATCCACAAATTCTTAGGAAGCTTGCCATCAGATTTTAAGTGTTGTAAGTGGTTTACCCACTTTAAAATCACGGACGGCAAAACGAAATAATCCGTTTGCCAATGAACCATGGCCTCATTCCCAACAGCAATAATTTTAACAATATCTGGATACTGATTGCTGTAGGTTATCGCTTTTTCTACTTCTGCACTATTAACTGCAAGGTCCTCCAGGTCATGGTTAGGGGATATTCGGGCATTTTCGCATTCCATCCAAAGACCAAGCATCACATACATTTCAAAATTAGCATCCTCCAATTTTAAATCGCGAATGGCTTTGAGAATATTAGGGGCTTGGTCTAGCTGTAAATTGTAAGTACGTATCACTTTTACGCCTATAGCTGACAAAATTTTAAGGTCTTCTTTTATTTGAGATAAAGAAGGTTGATCGTCTCTTGTGAGCGTCCGATACCCCCCATAGGACATGGCCTTGTAGTCAGGCCTCCCTAAAAACTCTGCAGCTGATTTGTTATTGTTATTTAAATGTAATCCTTTCATTTGTTTGTCTTTACAAGACTCTAGACTAAAGCATAAAACAAAAATTAATGCTATTAATAAAAAAGGTCTTGGATATATCATATCAGAGTTTTACGACAGAAACAACTAATTTATCTATTTGCCCACCTCTATTAAAAAGTAATTGACTAGTTTCAACATCAAGAGACTTACCCTCAAACGAGTAAATACTTCCGTTGTTTAGAAACACCTTAATCGCTGCACTCGATGCTTTTTGGTAAACTACTGGCACCTGACATAAAGTAAATGCCAAGGAGTCTATTTTCAAATCAATACGGCACTTTTTCTTATCTAAATTAACATAATTAAAGACCTCTTTGGAAGTTAAAAACTCATCGTTTCGCAATATTTCTGGATTGAATTCTACAGCACCGTTACGGACTTTAACCCCTAACTCTCCGAATCTACTCAAAACATCCTCTTTAACTTGTCCAGTCATTCCTGGTTGTTGTGCCCCTTTACCTGCAGGGGTATGCGAATAGGCATCTGTAGGGAAAGCCCCGTATAATTCAGGAGATTTATGAATCCCTATACCGGCATTAACCTCAAAATAATGGTCATACAATCGACCGATAAGCTCCTTATCTTCTGATTTTGATAAGGCTTTTTCAGTAACTTCATAAACCGCCAATAATAGCTTAGATACCATGTGCCAGTAAATTGATCCCAGACCTTCATATCCAAAGAATGTACCCGATCTCCCTGTAAACGATTTGTGATCAAATACAGATTCGAAAATATCAAGAACCCTGTTAGAGTCTGTCTCCACTAGAGACGCATACGATTCTGGAAGGCTGCTCAAGGCTGTGCGTACGGAGTCAGCATTATTAAAGCTGCCATTAAAGTGATAAGCACCATCTCCGTCTTGATTAATTAATTGGGTATTCCCGTCTGAAAGAAGTTGAATTAATAGTTCAGAGGATTTAACATCTGTTGCTGAAATTATGTTTTTATGGACAAACTTAGGAAGTTCTTTATTCGGGTATAAAATATAGCTGTACTGATCTTCTCTAAATAACGAGCTATTTTTTAAACCATCCAGAACACTTAAGCTTTCTTTAGTGGACAAATAACCCGAACTCAGTACGGCCACTTGTCCTTCAAGCATTTCAGAAAGGTAGGAAATAGAAATGGCCTGACCACCCTTAACTGTCATTAAATTATAGGCATGAAATAAGTTATCATCGCGCTTGTTGGCGCGTATAGAATGCTCTAAATAGTCCAAGGCAGTGGCTGTGAATTCTGACAGCGATGCCTTAGAAAGAGCGGACTTATAGCCTGAAAACTTCTGCTCGTAAATTTGTGTTCTATAATCACTACCGGCTTGTCCAAGTCCGTCTAGGACCTCTTTGCGACTTTCGTCGCTAAAGCGGCCTTTTAAAAGAGGCTTGTGTGTGTCTAGTGTTTGGGATACTTTGGTAAAGAACTCTAAAAGCTCATTCGAGATCATAAACTGACTGCTAGCATCCTGGTCTAACACTTTTTTAAAGAATTTTAAAAATCGTCTTAAGTAATAAAGCGTTACCATTGAAACGCCATTCCCCACAAGGGCATTGTTGGCATCATTCCACTCCGGACGTTGGGTATTCATCCAAATACCACCTTCGGGAATAAAGTTTGACAACTTTGCCAATACAGTAGCTAATATTTTTTCGACAAAGTTAACCTTGTAAATAAAGGCTGTAGTATCTCTTAGCAAGGCACCGTCAATACCAATTTCTCCTCTTTTAAATTGAATATTTTCTTCTTTTTCAAAATCAAAATCAATGGTGTTTTTAGGATCTTTTAAAATGGACTCGTAAGTTCTTATCTTATACGGTACGTTGGCGTAAACAAATAAATCTTTATTGAAATAGCTTGCCAACTTCGTTGGATAATAGGCCTCCATAAACTCCAAGAACTTAAGCAAGTAAATGATTTGGTGATCTCCCCAATAGCCAATATAAGACCAAGGGTTATCAGGTTCTATGGTTTCCCAATCAAATCCATATTTTGTAATTCTGTAGGGATTGTAGCCGTCAAAAGTTGTAGCGTTTAAAAACTTATGAATCATCCCTTCCATAAATGCTGGATAAGAATGTGCTAAGGCTTCCCAGTTCTGAAAGATGTCACGCCAATTTCCTTGATAATCTAAAACTTTAGAGCCGTCAGTCTCATTTTTTGTATTTATTGAAAATTTATTCCAAGGACGGCTTGGATCTCCATGACGTCGACTAAATTTTAAAGGCAAATATTCGCAACAAAGACGTTTGAAGTTTTTATCCTCATCATTTTCATACAGGGCCTTGAGATCTTCTAACTTAAAAAGCTCTGGCAACGAATTCAATAAAACCTCTTTGTGACGGAATACTTTTTGATTTGACGTTTTAATGTAGGGAACAAAATCTGCTTTTTCAATTTGATAATTATCGTCAAATATACCGCCCCGCATTATGTTAAACATCGTATTTGAAAAGTGTCTTATATTACAAAGTTCGTCTGCTGTTTTTTGTAAACCATCAGATGCGGCCACGAGTTCTGTAAGCTGCACAGACCCCAACTCAATATCCTCGAGAACAAGTGATTTTAAATCGGAATTTGTATTGATTTGTGCTTTGATCTCAACGATGTCAGAAATGGTTTTATTGACATCAGCAACAAGCATCCACTCTTTTGAAGCCTTGGGTTCTACAGTCAGTTCTGAATGTAAAAAGTAAGCCCCTTTTTCAGCTTTTATATCTGTCTCTTGAGTCAATGTACGTCCTCTTCGGAAGGCATCTAACTGCAGAGAAGACAAAAGAATTGTAGGGTCTTGAAGCCCAAGAGACCAGGCAATATTAGACTTTAAAGCCTCACTGGGCTCAGCCTTATCAACTATAATAGCACTCAAGGCAAAAACCGCTAGAGAGGAACCTTTAACAAGTTCGGTCCTTTTGTAAGCATCTACCAAATTGCTGGTACCATTTTGAAGGGCTTCTTCAATTCCGTAGGGCAATACATTTTGAATGCCATCAATAAATTGGACCTTGAGAGGTATAGCAGCGTTGTTGGTCAAAGATGACTGGCGGACAAAACCATAGCGATCTGTAGAATTCCACTCATAGGTAAAACAGATCTCGAGATCGTGGTTAATCTCTTCAAATATAAGCTTATTGCCAAAGGCATTTTTGTAAAGATTTCGAGATATTTTATACAGTGCCTCTTGGCGCAGGGAAAAAGGTTCCCACAAAAATGTTTTACCCTGTCTTTCTACCAAAAAAATCGACTTGTTACCTGTAGTTTCAAAAGACTTCGTTATTTTATCGTCGGTGTAGTATGGAAAAAGGGCGGTGTCACTATCTTTTCGACCTGAAGACAAGGCACCTGTACTAGAAATAAACATCCAATGATTGGAATGGCTAACAATGCTCATAAAAAATGGGCGCATGCCATTGACATTAGAAATTTTATAGAAACTTTCGCCTTGAATTTTAAGCTGTTCCCCTTTAACATCCATGTCTGCGAACTGAGCGTTATGCACACCAATGTTTATAGTTTTATCTTGAGTCATTTTTTAAGTGCGTTTTAATTTGATTTTTTTGTTAAGTGCAAAATATTCTGATTAGCTCTAAAATAATGCATTTTTTATGTTGAGTATAATTAATCCCACTACAATTAATATACATAGCCCTACAACTTAGTTGCTGTAAACCATCGGAGTAAAAGTTAAGTTCCAAAAATGAAATCTCATTTTTATGATTATTTGTTGTAGTAATGTATGGGTATTTAGACGTTTATTGGATTTACGGTATACAACGAAAAATAGATGTTTTTTGTGTTTTTAGTGCAAAAAGAGATTAACTCTTTTGTATTTTATCTAAATATTTCTTGGATGTGAAAGGCTATTATCAAATACTTAGAATTAGGCATTAGTATTTGAAAATGAGTTCAAATAAAAAAAACCGAAACTTTCGCTTCGATTTTTAACTACTTTTTTAACACTTTTAGCAGAGTGTCATTTCGTTAAAGTTTTGGGCGGATTGGGAAGTTGTGTAAAACCCATATTAAACAATGTAAATCCAAAAACATCGGCATATTGCTCAATTATTTTGGCTACGGGAGTTCCTGCTCCATGTCCCGCATTGGTTTCTATTCTAATTAAAACAGGATGGTCTCCAGCTTGCTTATCTTGTAATTCTGCAGCAAATTTAAAACTGTGAGCAGGCACCACGCGATCATCATGGTCTCCGGTAGTTACTAGAGTGGCGGGATACTCTGTACCTTTTCTAACATTATGAACAGGCGAGTAATTTTTTAAGTATTCAAACATTTCAACACTGTCATTGGCAGTTCCATAATCATAGGCCCAACCAGCACCCGCAGTAAAAGTATGGTAGCGTAACATATCTAACACACCTACTCCAGGTAGGGCTACTTTCATTAAATCAGGGCGTTGTGTCAGGGTTGCCCCTACGAGAAGACCTCCATTTGACCGCCCACTAATTGCCAAGTAATCCGAAGAGGTGTACTGTGCTTCTATAAGGTATTCAGCAGCTGCAATAAAATCGTCAAACACATTTTGCTTTTGCATTTGCGTTCCTGCATCATGCCATTTTTTACCATATTCGCCACCACCTCGCAGGTTTGGAACAGCATAAATGCCTCCTTGTTCCATCCAAACGGCATTTGCAGTACTAAATGAAGGGGTTAAACTGATATTAAAACCGCCATACCCATATAAAATTGTTGGATTTTTCCCGTCTAATGTCAGGCCTTTTTTGTGGGTGATAATCATTGGTATCTTGGTGCCATCCTTTGAGTTGTAAAACACTTGTTTACTTTCATAGTTGTCGGTCTTAAAATTGATGGTAGGTTTCCAGTAGGAAGTATAGCTGCCGTCTTTTGGATTCAATTTATAAGATGAATTTGGAGTGTTGTAATTGGTAAACGAAAAGTACAATTCGTTGGCTTCCATTTTTCCGCTAAAGCCGGCGGTTGAACCGACGCCTGGCAAGCTCAGTTCACGAACTAAATTCCCCTCTAAATCATACTGTAGTACCTTTGAAACGGCATCTACCATATATTCTGCAAAAAAGTAGCCCGCTCCAGAATTTAAACTCAAGACATATTCGGTTTCAGGTATAAAGTCTGTCCAATTTTCTTGGCTTGGATGTTTTACATCAACGGTCACTACTTTATTATTTGGAGCGTTTAAATTAGTGACCAAATATAATTTACTATCGCTGTTATGTACTACATAAGTATCGCTGTCAAAGGTCTCGATTATTGGAATTAAAGGACTATTTTTTATACTTAGATCTTTGACAAATAGCTTGTTGCCTGAAGTTGAAGTAGCAGCCGAAATCAATAAATAACGACTGTCCTCGGTTGTTGACCCTCCTACATAGCGGTGCTTTTCAGAAGCCTTTTCACCAAAAACAACTGTATCCTCTTTTTGCGAGGTACCTAATTGATGGTAATATAATTTGTGTTGATCTGTTTTTGCAGACAACTCACTTCCTTTGGGTTTGTCATAGCTCGAGTAATAGAAACCTTCATTTTTATACCAAGAAATACCAGAAAACTTGACATCGACTAAGGTGTCTTCTTTAATTTTTTTAGACGCTGCGTCCATAACAATTATTTTTCGCCAGTCCGAACCGCCTTCAGAAATGGCATAGGCTACTGTATTTCCGTCTTTGGAAAAACTCAAAGATCCCAATGAAGTGGTAGCGTCCTTTGAAAAGGTATTGGGATCTAAAAAAAGAGTTTCTATACCGTCTTTTTTTCGATATACAACATATTGGTTTTGCAAGCCATCATTTTTATAAAAATAAGTGTAATCTCCTTGGATAAAAGGAGTACTTAACTTTTCGTAATTCCACAAGGCTGTCAAGCGTGATTTCAGTTGTTCTCTGTAAGAAATTTTACTTAGATAGTCGAAAGTAACTTTGTTTTCTTTTTTCACCCAGGTTTCGGTTTCTAGACTTCTGTCATCCTCAAGCCACCTGTAATTATCAATTACTTCGGTTCCAAAAAGGGTATCTATTACGGGTTTTTTTATTGTTTCTGGATACTTCACTTGAATACTTTTTTGCGTTATTTCTTTTGTACAAGAGGCAAAGAATGCACTAGCAAAAAGAAGAATAAAGGAAACGGTTTTCATGGTTTTAGGGTTTTGATACCACTCAAAGTTAGCATAAAAAA
>TARA_Y100000385_G_scaffold285240_1_pt1 | contig 11117 bp, 10 predicted proteins | sample TARA_Y100000385 | Tara Oceans TARA_Y100000385 (sample SAMEA2620980) | marine metagenome | biome: marine biome (ENVO:00000447); feature: surface water layer (ENVO:00002042); material: "saline water (ENVO:00002010), including plankton (ENVO:xxxxxxxx)" | depth 5 m
GCAAGACACCCAATGGCACAACATTGTCGCGTGGGGCAAAACAGCATCTCTAATGGAAGAACTACTTAATAAGGGTAAAGAAGTACTTGTGGAAGGGAAATTAACCAACCGCAGTTGGGATGACAAAGAAGGCAATAAACGTTACATTACTGAAATAGTCACTTCTGATTTTTTAATTTTAACTCCAAAAAATCAAAGCAAAACAGAAGAAATCCCTTTCTAAGATAATTCTTCTTAAAATTAACCCCACTCGCTGAGTGAGTGGGGTTTTTTATGCTTTTAAAATCTGAGCGGTATGCTCCTTGGTCTTGACTTTGGAAATTACTTCTTCTACAATTCCATTTTCGTCAATAATAAAAGTAGTTCGTGCTACTCCCATGTACTCTCTGCCATACATGCTTTTTTGAACCCATACTCCAAACATCTCACATGTTTCTTTTTCGGTATCCGCAAGCAAGTCGAATGGTAAATCATATTTATCGATAAACTTTTGGTGCTTTTTTTCATTGTCTGGGCTAACTCCCAATATTGCATACCCTTCACTCAAAAGCTGATTGTAATTATCTCTTAAATTACAGGCCTCAGCAGTACATCCTGGAGTATCATCCTTTGGGTAAAAATAAAGCACTAATTTCTTACCCGCATAGCTTGAAAGTGAAACTGTATCTCCATTTTGATTGACTCCCTTAAATTCTGGTGCCTTGTCTCCTTGTTTTATGTTGCTCATAATAATTTAACAAAATTATTGAAAGTTAGATTAATCAAAGAACAATCTTTTGCTCAAATTGAGATTTATTATTCCGAGCATCCTCTACAATCAATTTGAAATTATAAGTTCCTGGTTTAATCCAGTTTGGGATACTCCCACTTACTGTGTTTGTCTTGGGCTCATACTCCGCCAAGATCCATTTATCATCAATTGAACAAGTGATTTTTTTTACACCACTTAAATCATCTCTCACCCTAAATCGGTATGATTTACCAACGTTAACAGCCATAATCGTCGGGGCTTTATTATCATATCCTATGGCATATTCCCCTAAAGAACGGGTTTTGAACGTAAGCACATTTCCATTCAGTGTTCCGCCCTCGTAGTAGATACGTGACCCATCCATGCTAAAAGCACACAGTTTTGATCCATAACTCATCCATTTTTCTGGAACGCTATACGACACATTAATGTATGAATGGAGTGCAGTATATGGGTAGTGCATCTGCAACGTCTTGCTCAGCATATTTTTTTTTGCTTTCTTGATTTTTAGCTTAAAATCAAAGGGATGATAGACTGATTTTTTTGGAACATTGATATCCCATTCATAAAATTGTATGCGAGTATTATTTTTTACTCGTTTGGTTTTTTCAAAAGACCCCCCAAGTGGTTGTGGCAAATCATTGGCATTTTTATTTCCGTAAATCACCCACGATACAGAATCTACTAAGCCCACAAAATCTTTTAAATACATCCTCATGACCACAGAGTCTCCCTCACCAATAATTACATTCCCATCGTTCTTTTGAGCATAATAAGGCAAAGGGTTAAATCTTTCTTTGAATAGTCTGACATATGTTTTTTTATCCTTCCATTTCAAAAAAGGATCAATATGGGCATTGATAAATCTACCTTGAGAAAAATTAAATTTACTAATTTGATACGAGTACACCAGTTGGCGATTTGCTGTAAGCCAGCAATAATTGACTCCTAGTACATTCTTTTTATCAGTAAAATATTCATTTGCCCAAACACCAAAACTGTACTTCCCAGGTTTGAGATTAATCGCTTTCCCTTTTTGGATTTGATCTCCCCATTTGCTGATGGTGATGTATGGATAGTTACCCTTTGAATATAGAACCTCCTTATCTCTTTTATATATACTCACCCGCTTAATTTCTGGTTTCAATTTGTCTTGAATGTCTAAGCCATGTAAAAGTGGGTTGGTGCTTTGTCCACTGGGATTTCTAATTTCAAAATGTAAATGAGGTCCCCCGCTTCCACCAGTGTTACCGCTCAATGCAATTACTTGACCTTTTTTGACTCGAAGCTCCCCTGCCTTTGGGTACAACTCAATTTCAAATTTTCGCTGCTTGTACTGCAATTCTTTGACATAATTCGCTATAGCTCCTTTAAATTGTTGTAAATGACCATACACTGTTGTATAACCATTGGTATGCCTTATGTAAAGTACTCGACCATAACCTCTTGTACTTACTTTTATACGCTCAACGTATCCATCTGCCGATGCACGAACATTCCACCCCTCTACACCACCAGTTCTCATGTCCATTCCAGCATGAAAGTGATTCCCTCTTAACTCACAAAAACTTCCCGAAATACGTATGTCTCCGTCTAAAGGATTCCCAAAAAAATTAGTTGTATATCGATTAATTTTTTGTTTAAATTTATAAGGCTTTGCAAATGACTTCGGTCTCTTTTCAATATCAGATGACACCAATTTACCTTTAGTTTCAACCAATTGATGGTTAGAATCTTGGTTCAAAGAATCAGATGTAGCATCCTGTGATGAATCTGAACTACATCCAAAAAACAATGCAATGACGCAACCAGTAATTAGCCTATTTATTGACATGATGTCTAATGTTATAACAAATTTAAAAACTCAACAAGCGACTATGATTCAAGATGTAAACATTGGCACACGATTGTTAAAAATGTGTACAGATTTGGAATTTGAATATTAATCTATAACTTAATGAAAAGCAAGGTTGATAATTTTATTACCATCTTTTAGATAATTTTAATACCTACTAAAATCATTAAAATGAAGAAACCAACATTTCGAATTCGAGAAGAAAACTCCGCTTACAGCATCCAAATGTATGATGACAAAAGTCATTTTGTACTAGAGAGTAAAGAATTTACTAATTACGAATCATGTCATGAATTCATCGATCGATTAAGAGTTCACATGTGTTTTCAGACCAATTTTTCAAGGTGTAAAAATGATCAAGGTTTATTTGGATTTGAGATTCGAACCTGTTGGGATGATTTGATTGCATCAAGTGCTTGGTATATATCGAGAGAAAAGAGAGAAAAAGCCATGAATATTGCATTCCAATGCAACAAAGAAGCTATTTTCATTCACAAAATGCTACATATCGAAAATAACAGACCAGTCACATCCATGATAGATGTTGCATAATTTGAAACCCATTTATTTTAAAAAAAAATAAAATAATTTTAACAAAACTGTATAAAAAGCTACATGTAATCTATTTACTTCGTAGATATGGTTACGAATAATTGCTCTGAATGCATATCTAGAAAACTTTCGATTTTTGCAAAGTGCCCACCCGAAACTCTCAAACAAATCTCAATTGCCAAACAAGAAATAAATGTTGAAAAAGGAGAAGACCTTTTTCATGAAGGAAAACATCCTAGAGGTTTATTTTGTGTACAAAACGGGAAAATAGGGGTAGAGTTTTTACATGTCCCTGGAACATACTATGATACGGTATCTAAAAGGGTAGGAAATATTGCTGAAGATTTAGAAAAACTCAAATCATTGGGTATCATGGTAGATCGAGATGACGAAGGATATCTCCTTCAAATTTTTACCAAACCTGTGGAAGATCGACCAACATTATTTTTTGAAATCATTCAACGAAAAGGGGCAAAATCTTTTGGTAAAGGGAATTTTCAAGCACTCTTCGAAAGTATAGAAGCAGAGCAAGAACGCAGAGGCACACTTTAGTACGATAAAACCAATCGATGATTGGCGTGTTTATCTTTCAATATGAGTAAGAATAATGAAAATACGCCCTACTACACAGGGGATGCTAAGTTTTCACCTATTCCACTTACGGTATCGTCTCCTCAAATTAAAGCTGAGAATAAAGGCAAAATCAAGGCTTCGGCAGTTGAAACCATGCAAAAACAAGCAAATCAACAGATTGATATGCTAAAAAAGCAAGCCGAAACTATCATGGAGCAAGTTCGACAAATAGAAAATCGACTGCAAGTTTCATATGGCATCTATGAAGCGAAAATGAAATTCACTCCCAAGATTGGAGAGGAATACCACTTATATCAAAAAGACGGTGGTAAAGTACTTTCATTTATCTCTCCCAACGAATGGGGTAATAATATGCCCTATGACCAATTTTTAGCCACCGTTTTGCTCCTTGCCGACCGCACATGGGAAGTTCGGGTAGAGCATGGTGATGATGAAACGCTTCGACTGATTTAGTTACTTTTATTTAAAAATCTACCTCTCGAAAATCAAATTCATAAGCAAGCTTAATTAGTAAGCCTAATTACAATAACTGTCTCCGGGCTATCGTTAATCGGAAAGTTACTTTTATACTTAAATGAAAAAATGACTTATAGGAATATCATAAGAATCTCTATTTCCCTTATTATTGGAGTTACTTTAATTACATTAGTTTCACTTTATATTTTTTTGCCACAAATAACCAAGTCCCACTTAATAGGGTTCTATAATTTCAAACAAGAAAAAAACCTTTACTATAGAATCAATGCACCAAAAAAAGCTATTTCAGAATTAAAAAATTTGATTAAAGAAGCAAAAATCCGAGTAAGTGATTTTTGGGGGGAAGGAATTAGTCAACCAATTTTTATTTACTGCGACAAAAAGTGAAGATTATCGATCATTTGGATCTCCCTTCGAAACACCAGCATGTGCTCACCTTGGAATTAATTCATTTATAGTAATCAATAAAAATGGATTAGATGTGGACATTATATCTCATGAGTTAAGTCATGCCGAGTTATATGCAAGAATTGGGTACATGAAAAGAGAGCTTGAAATCCCCGTATGGTTTGATGAGGGATTAGCTATGCAAGTTGACCATAGAGATTCTTATTCAACCGATACACTTAAATTATTATCAAATAATTTCTATGATTTACCTAGAATAAAAAAGATGACCACCTACCAATCATTTGGTTCTGGAACTGATGAAGAAATTCAATTAAATTATGGGGCAGCAAAATATGAAGTCAAGAATTGGTATACTGATAAAAAATTAAAGATGCTTATTAAAAAGATTAAGGGTGGAGTCAATTTTTGTGATGCCTATAAAAATAATTAATGCAATTACAAGAAAATAATCCCTTTAAACAAGAATATCAAAAAATCTCTCAAACCGTCACTTCTTCCAATATACTCAGATAATTCACATAACGAGTCACCGCAATTTCTTGGTTTTCAACGGCTTTAATAATTTGACAATCAGGCTCTTCGGTATGCAAACAGTTACTATACTTACACTGTGCCAAACGGCTTTTCATCTCTGGGAAGTAGTGGCTCACCTGATTGGGTTCGGTTTGAACCATACCAAAATCTTTAATACCTGGTGTGTCGATAATCTTAGCCCCTTGGTCTCCTAAAAACATCTGAGCAAACGTGGTAGTGTGCCTTCCTTTGTGATACGATGAGGAGATTTCACTTACTTTCTGATTGCTCTTAGGCAGAATAGCATTGATCAATGTGGACTTACCCACCCCGGAGTTCCCCGCCAACAACACACATTGATTTCCGATAAGTTGTTCTATAAGCACAATATCTTCTGTATCTAAAAAACTAACGTTATAAATATCATATCCCACACTTGGATAAAGCTCCATCAAATGATTGCGATGAAGCAATGCCTTTTTTGTATCTAAATCCTTCTTATTAATCAGAATAGTTACTGGAATATAATAGGCCTCTGCCGTTGCTAGAAACCGATCAATAAAGCCTTGTGGTGTGTAAGGTTTAGCAGGAGATACAATCAAGAATGCTCGATCAATATTCGCTGCAATGATTTGAAACTGCTTACTTAATTTATTTGATTTTCTGACAATACAATTCTGTCTTTCTTCAATCGATTTGATGAGGTATTGCTCTCCATCTTCATCGAGAATAACTACGTCACCAACAACTACTGGATTTGTACTTTTTAGGTTAAGTGTTCTGATCTTGCCCCTTAATCGAGCATCGACCTCCTTACCATCAACTAAAACTTTGTACCAACTTCCTGTAGATTTTGTGACAATTCCTCGCATGTATGATTAAAATACTTCAGAAGCAACTGCCTTAGTGCTAGATGAGAAACTCATCGTATAAAAATGCAATGCAGGTACATTACTTGCTTTCAATTCTTTGCACTGCTGAATACACCACTCGATACCTATCTGACGAACAGCTGCATCATCTTTTGCTTTATCTAATTCTGTTGCAAAAGGTTCTGGAATATCTATGTTAAAAATCTTGGGGAGATTTCTTAAATGAGCTTTTTTGGTGATGGGCTTGATTCCTGGAATAATGGGTACGTTAATGCCTGCATCTCGACAATTTTTGACGTAGTCAAAATACTTTTGATTATCAAAAAACATCTGTGTAGTAATGAACTTTGCTCCTGCATCTACCTTACGTTTCAAAAACTTCAAATCACTATTCATATTTGGTGCGTCAATGTGTTTTTCTGGATAACCCGCAGCTCCAATACAAAAGTCCGTTTCGTTAGTATTTTTTAGTTCTTGATCTTGATAAATTCCATTGTTTAAATCTGTAATCTGACGAATCAATCCTAATGAATTTTTATTTCCATTTTTTTCAGGCACAAACATCCGTTCGTCTTTAAGGTTATCTCCTCTGAGAGCTAGCACATTTTGTATCCCCAAAAAGGCTAAGTCAATGAGTGCATTTTCAGTTTCATCTTTAGTAAAACCACCACAAATTAAGTGAGGCACCGCCTCTACCTGGTATTTATTCATAATGGCTGCACATATCGCAACCGTTCCTGGACGCTTACGGATACTCACTTTGTCGTACCCACCCTCTTTTCGTGGTCGTTCTATAAATTCTTCACGATGATAGGTGACATCTACAAATGCAGGTTTGAACTCCATCAATGGATCAATGGCTGCATATAGTGAATCAATGCTCTTTCCTTTGAGTGGAGGGAGTACTTCAAATGAAAATAATGTGTTATCTGGTTTTAAATATTCCGTTAATTTCATGGCTTAAAAAGTCACGTTTAATACTTTTACTTCGTTATTTCTTCTTATAGTAACCGTTGTCTGGTCATTTTTGTTGTAGGATGATAAGGCTTTCATATAATCTTGAATATTTTCAATGTTTGAATCTCCCATTCCTATAATTACATCGCCTTTTTGCATACCTGCATTTGACCCTGGTCTTTCAGGTTTCACTCCATCTACACGCATCCCCTCTCCATCAAAGATATAATCGGGCATAATCCCTAAAGTTACGTTAAAATTCATGCGAGTTGTCTCTTCTTCAGCTGTTTCAGTAAAAGAAATTTCACCGTATGTATTCAGTTTTTTAATCAACTTGAGTATGTATGAAATAACAAATGCCTCTCCACCGTAATTAACAATAGATGGATCGTCTGTCGGCTTGTGATAATATTGATGCTGACCTGTAAAAAAATGAACTGCTGGAATATTAGCCAAATAAAAAGAAGTATGATCCGAGGCTCCTATTCCGCTTTCGGTCGTTTTGATTTTTGCAATTTTGCGTTTTGGATAGGATACCTCACCGATGGCTTTATCCCATGCTGGAGATGTTCCCACCCCATTGACGATTAACGTCTTTTTAGTTGAATCTAAATGACCAATCATATCCATATTCATCATAAAATTCACATTCCTCTCCCGCATTAAAGGGCTTTTTACAAAAAATTTAGACCCCACTAATCCTTGTTCTTCCCCAGAAAAGGCAATAAAGAGATAGTTGTTATTGGTGTATTTTTTAGGCTTTTTAATAATTACCCGAGCAATCTCAAACAAACCTGCTACTCCACTTGCATTATCATCCGCACCATTATGAATATCTCCAGGTGTTTCTGCCAAAGATCCTCCTTTTTGGCCACGACCCAAATGATCATGATGTGCTCCTATTACCACCGTTTGATCTGCTTGATTATCAATAAACCCGAGCACATTGTGAGCCTTTTTAGTGATCATTAGTATATCAAGGTTAAACTGAATATTAATTTGATCTAAAGAATCTAAATCCTTTTTAATAAATAAGATAGGGATTCCACTATTATTTAATGTTTTAGCTAATTCTCCATTGGGAAATAAATCCTCATTAGTACTGTAATAAATTACTGCTTTTGCTCCTTTCGACTTGGCATAGGACACTCTATACTCCACCCCAGACCATGAAATGTATCGATTGTGAGGGTGGACACCCCCAGGAATATCCATTTTGATTAAAACTGTTTTCCCAGAAATTTCCTTATTCTCATAATCATGATGATTAAGTCCAGCATCCTCAATTCCATAATGAACATTCACAGCCTCCCCTTTATAAATTCCTTTGTTTGAAGAGGCACTCAATGGATAGAAGTCTTGAAATAATTTCATGGCATCTTCTCCCAAGATTAAATTAGAATTTGATTTAGCTATCCTAAGATCTGGTGTAGGCATATACTGATAAAACGTCCCATCCTCTCCCGCAGGTTCTAACCCAAGAGATTCGTATTGCTTTGCAATGTACTCAGCCGATTTTCGATCGTTTTCAGACGCACTCAATCGTCCTTCTAACTCATCACTAGCAAGATATTCAATGTGTTTTTTTACGCGTTTTGATGTTTTTTTCTCTCCAAATCTTGGCTTTTGTGCCCACAAATTTGTCGAACTAATACTAGCTATTAATAGCCATAAAATTAATCTGATATACATGTTATTAAATAATGTTTCCTATGGTTTTAATGATGACCATAATGATAAGAACTGCAAATATAGTTTTAAGCTGTTTACCCGAGGATTTTTGGCCCATAGCAACTCCTAATGGTGCAGCAAATAATAGCCCCCCAACTAATGGTAGAAATAAACTCGGCAATAAATATCCCCATTGATATTCTATTGCATTTGTAGTTTGATAAGAAGCATATAGTACCATCATGGGAATCATCATCAAAGGGATAACACCTATAGAAATGGATGCAGACTTTTTGATACCCATCTTAAGATATTGAGTAAACAGGGGAATCATAATCACTCCGCCACCAAGTCCTGACAATCCTGCAATCACTCCCGTCAATAAGCCTGTTATAGAATACTTAGCCATGGACGGATTGGTTTCTTCAGACACAATAGTATTACTTTTATACAGGAATCTAATCAGCATCAATACCAATAAGAAGATGAAGAAGATACTAAATGATGATTTATCATACCAAGACCCCTTGGCTATTAAATATGATAGCAAGACACTACTTGGTACTGCAGTCAGGCAAGTGAATAATATTTCTCTAGGATAGAAGGCATTGAGCTTATATTGCTTATAAGAACTAATTGCCCCCGCAAAAAATGTAGCAGCAAAAGAATTCGCTAAAATATATTTTGACAGCTCAGGGTCTTCGTATCCTAAGTATATTAATACCGAGCTTAATACCGGGACAAAGACAATTCCACCGCCCACGCCCAATAGACCACTGATAAAACCACCGACTACACCAAAAAATACAAGGGTAAGAATTAATGACAACTCCAAAATTACAGTGTTAAATGTTGATTATAGACAGACAGATCAGAGAGTATTTCCTTAGATGTATGCCAGTCATCATCATCATCAAATCCTACTTCAATTTCACCTCGTTGATAGTAATAACGACGAACTATTTCTTGCTCTAAAAGTTCTTTCAACTCTGATTTATGATTTTCTGTATCATTCATTTTTATACTATCCATAGCTGATTTTAAATTTGTAAGTTCAGCTGAAAGAAATTTATGATATTTATCCTCCTTTGCTTGTGACTCTAGTCGCTTGATATCCTTTTCTGTTCTAGTTATATAGTCATAATCTTTGTCTGTAATAAAGTCACGGAATTCATTAAATAGATAATCAGAAACATTAAATTCTAAAGGCAAATCAATAGTATCATTTTTACTCCTAAAAATGGTAGCATATCTAAAAAACAAGTGATTTTTAATAAGGCTTTGCGATAATTCAGAAATTCGAGTTGCCTCCACCTTCACATCCGGATGAATGCCTTCTCCATCGATTACTTCTCTCCCATTTCTAGTTTTAAATAACCGCTTTGAGCTATCTGCTACTGCCAGTACTTTGCCCTTTATCTTGTTACTATAATCTAGACGTTGAATTAGTCGTCCACTCGGTATATAGTACTTAGATGTGGTGATTTTCATAGAAGTATTGTAAGACAATCCTTTTGTGGTCTGGACCAACCCTTTTCCAAACGAATTTCTTCCAACCACCACGGCCCTATCCAAGTCTTGCAAAGATCCTGCAACAATCTCACTAGCTGATGCAGAATTCCCATTTATCATAACGACCAAAGGAATTTCAATATCTACTGGAGCATTTAACGTCTTAAAAGATCTATTGTCCTCTGGATATTTGCCCCTAGTCTCAACAATGAGTTGCCCTCTTGGAACAAAAATATTTACAATATCAATGGCTTCATTTAACAAACCCCCACCATTGTTTCTAAGATCAAGAACTAATTTTTGAGCCCCTTGATTTTTTAATGATGTCACAGCATCTCTTACTTCTTTACCAGCTTTGGGAGTAAAACTCACTAGTTTAATAAAACCAATGCCATCTATCACGCCATAATAGGGTACATTTTTCTGAATGATACGCTCTCGAATGATGTCTTTTTTGATTCTGCCTACAGATAACCGATCTACTTCTACCGAAATCGTACTACCAGATTGACCTGTCAACAAATCATGAACCTCTGATCTTGTTTTGTCCTTGATCGATATCCCATTTATGGTTATGATTTCGTCTCCAGCCATTAAGCCTGCTTTTTGGCATGGCCTCCCCTCTAAGGGAGAATCTATATAAACTCGATTATCGATTCTCCGAATGGATGCACCAATACCTGAATACGTTCCAGTAACTTGAAATTTATAGTCCTCTGCTTGGGCTTCACTGTAAAAATTAGTGTAAGGATCCAATGACTTCAACATGCCATCTATAGCAGCTCGTATAAGCTCTCCAGGCTTTACTTCATCTACATAGGTTGTATTAACTTCTTTGTAAACTTCAGCAAAAATGTCTAAGTTTTTAGATATCTCAAAGTAATCCCCAACCTTGAAACTGAGTAGGAAAAAAGCACCAATAATGGGTATAAGAATATATTTTTTCAAAACT
>TARA_Y100000385_G_scaffold291220_1_pt1 | contig 11098 bp, 9 predicted proteins | sample TARA_Y100000385 | Tara Oceans TARA_Y100000385 (sample SAMEA2620980) | marine metagenome | biome: marine biome (ENVO:00000447); feature: surface water layer (ENVO:00002042); material: "saline water (ENVO:00002010), including plankton (ENVO:xxxxxxxx)" | depth 5 m
CGATACAGAGCATCATACACTTGGAATCCTATTGACATTACCAATGAAAACATCAGCTCTCAAGCAGGTACTATTAAAGGCTTTAAGCATATTGAGCCTCCTTTGCGTCTTTCATTTTTACCATACATTTCTTCTTACGCCACCAACTACGATGGAGATACGGAATATAGTTTCAACGGCGGTATGGATGTAAAATACGGCATCAACGAAAGTTTTACTCTTGACATGACTTTGATTCCTGATTTTGGACAAGTGGGCTTTGATAATCAGGTGCTTAACCTCTCTCCGTTTGAAGTGCAATACGATGAGAAAAGACCTTTTTTTACTGAAGGCACAGAGTTGTTTGACAAAGGCTATTTATTCTACTCTAGGCGCATTAGCGACAATTTATTGAATGCCACCAAGATAACAGGAAGAACTGGAAAAAAACTAGGTATTGGTGTGCTAAACGCAGTAACAAATGAAACGGATGACGACCCTTTAAGTAACTATAACATAGTGGTACTTGACCAATCCTTGCCCAACAATTCGTACTTGACCTTTACCAACACTAATGTTCAGAGAAAGGGGGGCGATTTAGCTAATGTTTCAGGACTGTTGTCTGTTTTCAGAAATAAAAGCAACACCTATCAGTTTTTTGGTAATTACAGATTCAGTCATGTCGAAGACCCAGAAGATACTGAGCAGGGCTTTGCATCGTATATGAATATCAGCAAAGTAGCTGGAAAATTTCAATTTGGACTAGCCAACAACATTGAAAGCGATACCTACAACCCTAACGATATGGGTTTTTTATACAACAACAACGAATTTAACACCTCAGCAGATGTTAGCTATCGTATTACTGAATCGACTAAGCGATTAGTAGATTTCAAATGCTCGGCATCTTTGAGTTATGAACAGTTATACAAACCAAGATTATTCAGTGAATTAAGTTATGAGGCTCTACAAGTATCTACCTTCAAGAATTTCCTGACATGGGGTGTTTCTTCAAGTGGAGAACTGACTGAAGGAAACGATTATTTTGAATCAAGAACGAGCATTGATGATGTTTTCAAACGTTCTGAAAATTACATTGCTCGAATGTTTTTTTCTAGCGATTATCGAAGAAAATTAGCTCTTGACGTTAGCTTTGGTGGTGGACAAGCACCTCTATATGATGAACACACTTTGTTTTTCCGTATGTCACCGAGGGTAAGGTTTAGTGAAAAACTATTCATGTACTACGTCTTTTCAACCAAACTGACTGAAAATGAAACGGGCTACATTACTAGAGATAATGACCATTCTATTTTCTCTACTCGACAAAAGCAATTCTTTACCAACGTACTTAAGGCTGAATATGTCTTGAATACCAAGATGAGTTTTGATTTCAAATTCCGTCATCATTGGGAGCAAGTAAGAAACTATTCTTTCCATACATTAGATAAGTATGGCTACTTAGAAGATAGCGATTATGTTGGCGATAGAGATGTTAATTTCAACGCTTGGAACACTGATTTAAACTTCAACTATTGGTTTGCTCCTGCTAGTGAGATTAGCATTGTTTGGAAAAACTCGATATTAACTTCTGGCAATCGTGTAGAAAGCTATTATAAAGATAATTTAGAGGCCCTATTGAACAACCCTCAAGAGAATAGTTTATCTTTGAGAGTTCGATATTTTTTAGATTATCAATATTTGAAAAAGAAGTGATAGCAGTAAAAGACATATTTAAGAGTTATGGTGACTTGCAAGTCCTCAAAGGCGTCAATTTAAATGTTGATTCTGGAGAGACAGTATCTATCGTTGGCGCATCGGGTGCTGGCAAGACTACCCTACTTCAAATTATTGGCACTTTGGACAAAGCTGATTCGGGAAGGTTATCCATTAACAGCACAGATTTGCACACCCTAAACGATAAAGATTTATCACAATTCCGAAACGAATCCATTGGTTTTGTCTTTCAATTTCACAATCTACTTTCTGAGTTTACGGCATTGGAAAACATCTGCCTACCAGCTTTTATAAAAGGAACAAAGCGTTCGGATGCTGAAAGTCAAGCCCAAGAGTTGTTGTCCATACTTAATCTCAAGGACAGAGCGCACCACAAACCAAACGCTCTTTCTGGTGGTGAACAACAACGTGTAGCAGTAGCAAGGGCATTAATCAATAAGCCGAGTGTATTGTTGGCTGACGAGCCTTCTGGAAATTTAGACTCTAAAAATGCCGATGAGCTACATCAACTACTTTTGAACCTCAATAAAGAAATGGGGCAATCTTGCGTTATCGTTACGCACAACACCTCTTTTGCCGATATGGCAGATCGTAAACTAACTATGGTGGACGGTTTGATTGTCTAAGCGATGGTTCTCTAGCTTTTGCATCAACAAGGTTAATTTCTCAATAGTCATGTGTTCCATTATCACAATTTTGAACCATTTTGAATGGTCGTGGTTATCAGGCACTAAGCCAAATGATTTAGCAATATCTTTATTCACAAAATCATTTTTTATGGTTATAATATTTGAATAAGGGAATCGGTAATATTCAACATTCAATTGATTGAGTTGTTTACACATCCAATCCGTTCTTTTCTGAAGAATAAATATTTTTTCTTGCCATGCAAAAGGCCCATTTTTAGAAAGTATCATCCAAGCAGCAACAGCATTTGCTCCAGAGCGACTACCACAGAGCGTAAAATCTTCGCCTTGAATATAGCTAGCCTCTTGTGTTCGGATATGATTGATTAAACCTTTACGAACAAGAAAAATACCCGTACCATAAGGGGCTTGAGCCATCTTGTGAGCATCTAAAGTAAAGGAGCTAATGTGTGGGTTTTCAAAAGTCATTTGACTGTCCTTGTGTGTGAATGGATAATAAAACCCTCCAAAAGCCGCATCTATATGCAGATTAAAGTTACAATTCAAGCTCAAAAGCTCGTCTGTCAAATAAGTTACATTATCAACCGAACCAAACATGGTTGTCATCATGTTGGCTATGACTATAAAATAGCTCTTTCCGTCCTTTTGAGCTTTAAGGATAGCTGCATCTATATCTATCAATTCTCTATTATCACTATCCACATCTATTTTGTAAATATCCAATGCTAAAAGGTTAGCCGCCTTATCCATTGAATAATGGCTATCTGAACTGCATAATATTGCTATTTCTTCTCTTTTTGCTCCCTTAACGTTTTGATAGTAGTTCCTATACGTCCAAATGGCTTGTAAATTAGCTTCTGTCCCTCCAGATGCTACATAACCATCGTATTTACCACTTTCACCCTTTAAAATATCAACAGCGCATATATCTAGTAATTCTTGTTCTATTTTCTGAGTTCCACTATAATAGCGTTCAGAATTACCTAATGTATGGCAACCAATATAATTGGGGTTTTGTATTAATGTAGACATAAAAGGCGCTTCTTTTAGGAATGAAGAATCTTGATTAAAAATCTTATCATCCAAAAAAGAGGCAGGAATACCTAAAATATATTCCTTATCGTAATTCACATTATTTTCTAGAGCATCAAACACTTTAGATTTGATGTTATTATCTATTAATTTCTTCCAATGCTGGTACATAACTACTTTATTATTCAATTAATTCTATCCTAACTATTAAGGAAACTACACTCAAAAAAACTCAACAAATATTGCACCTATATAGTTCAGAAAAGCTGATATGAATCATGTATTCAAAAACTTCAACCCGCCCCCAATTAAAAATGATTAGCCTATTACTTTTTGTATTATCTTTGCTATTTAATGAAGTTCCTGTACCCTCAATTTTTGTACGCCCTCGCTCTTGTAGCAATTCCTATCATTATTCATTTATTTAATTTCAGAAAATTCAGAACGGTTTACTTTTCTAATGTTCAGTTTTTAAAGTCTGTAAAAGAAAAAACCAAATCCCAATCACAGCTCAAACACCTTTTGGTATTACTCTCTAGGATATTGGCAATTATAGCCCTTGTTTTGGCCTTTGCTCAACCCTACATTCCTGTTGATGAATCGAGCCAACAAGCCCAAAAACATGCCGTTAGTATTTACATTGATAACTCCTTCAGTATGGATGCTGAAAATGAAAACGGTCGACTACTTCTAACGGCAAAGCAACACGCTAAAAGTATTGTTGAGGCCTATTCTAATTCTGACGAATTTTACATTTTAAACAACGATTTTAAAGGAATTCAACAAAGAGCACTGAATAAAGAATTATTCTCTAAGGCCTTGAATGCCATCGAGAGTTCGGCACATACCCACAGTCTAAATCAAATTTACAAACGTCAAAAAAATACACTAGAAAAAAGTACTGCCGACAAAAAGGATATTTACATTATTTCAGACTTTCAAAAAAGCATTTCTGATATAAACATAGAATCTAAAGACTCGATTTATTCTGTTCGTTTTATTCCTATTAATCCATACAAAAACGCCAACCTTTATATCGATAGCTGTTGGCTCAATACCCCTAACCCACAACTACAACAAAACATAACACTCTATGCTAGAGTTAAAAACAATAACTCCGACGAGAAAAGGGATTTGAATATACGCTTGGAAGTCAATGGCCAACAAAAAGCGATTGCGAGTAAAGAAATTGCAAATGAAAGTATTGTAGAACTCAATTTCAACGTCAATACGGTAGGTTGGCACAACGGAATAGTAAGCTTACAAGATTATCCTATTAGTTTTGATGATAACTTCTATTTCAGTTTTGAAGTGAAGCCACAACTTAATGTTCAACACATTTATGGCAAGACCTCTCAAGCCTCTATTGCTAAACTCTTTAAAGATGACGATTACTTCAATTTTTCTCAGCATAGTGTAAAACAGATTGATTACGCTCGTCTGAACCTATCTCAACTCATTATTTTAGACGGATTAGAGGAACTATCTTCTGGCTTACAGCAAAGTCTTAAAACAGCCGTAGAAAAAGGCTCTAGCGTACTTATATTCCCCCACTCTGACCTCAAGCAGGAAAGCTATGACGAGTTTAGCTATCTGATGAATATTGATACCTATGGAGAATTAATGGAAAGCAGTATCAATATTCAATCGTTAGATAACAAACATCCCCTATTTGACGGTGTATTTGAAAAAGTTGAAGACCGATTGAACTTCCCCGAAGTGAAGCAGTATTACCCCATAAGTCAACGAAGTCGTACCAATGGCATCCCTCTTCTCAAACTTGAAAACAAAAATGGTTTTCTCAACGAATATCTTTATGCTAAAGGCAAAGTCTATCTTTCTACGGTAGGCTTAGACGAAACTTTCGGTAATTTTAGCCGACACGCTTTGTTTGTGCCAATACTATACAATATAGCCTCTCATTCTGGTGGAAAACAAGATTTATTCTATACCATAGGTCAAGAAAATATAGGCATTTCGACCACTGGCTTTGAGAGTCCGATGAGTCTATCGAATAACACCTATGAATTTATCCCTGAAATTAGCCCAAATGGACTATGGGTTAGCAATCAAATATCTGAAGCAAACCATTATAAACTCAAGGATAACAACAAAACAACATTGGCTTATTTGAGCTTTAACTACAATCGATCAGAAAGTAACCTTTCATTGTTAGATAGTGAAAGGCTAAGAAGTATTAGTGAAAAACAGGCCAATGTATTTTTCTTAGAAAATGAAATTGACAATTTAAGCCGTTATCTACAGCAGTTAAATCCAGGTATTCCTCTGTGGCTAAGCTGTATCCTATTGGCTTTATTCTTTTTATTGGTAGAAACCCTTTTAATACGATTATTATGAGCATTTTATTTCAATCCGTTAAAGTAATAGATTCACAATCTAAGTTCAACAACAAGACTGTTGATGTATTGGTAAATAAAGGAATCATTGAATCCATTGGCAAATCTGTCACTCCGCCCAAAAAGTGTAAAATTATTCAAGGAAAAGGTCTGCACCTATGTCCAGGTTTATTTGATTTGCACGTTAATTTTAGAGATCCTGGACACGACTGGAAAGAAGATTTAAATACCGGTATTCAAGCCTCTGCCAAAGGCGGATTTACTAGCGTATTGTATATGCCTAGCAACAATCCTAGCACCAACACTAAGGTACAGGTTGACTATATCCGTAATGCTACACTTGGAAGTATAGTAGATGTGATACCTGCTGGAAATATTACAGTGGATAATCAAGGAGAAAATTTGACCGAACTATTCGAGATGAATCAATCGGGTGCAAAAGCCTTTACGGACGACAGAAACAGCGTACAAAAGGCTGACGTAATGAAACTGGCTCTTCTTTATACCAAAAACTTCAATGGGGTGGTTATGAATCAGCCTAACGATAAGACCATCAGTTCGGATGGTAAGATGAATGAAGGTGTAATAAGCACTAAGCTAGGTCTTAAAGGCATACCTGCTCTTGCTGAAGAAGTTATGTTATCTAGAGATATAGAATTAGCAGAGTACACCAAAGGTAAACTACACGCTAGTAGAATTTCTACTAAGAAAAGCGTGGATATGCTAAGAGCTGCCAAGAAAAAAGGGGTCAATATCACTGCCGATGTAGCCATACACAACCTGATTCTTAAAGATGAAGAATGTGCTACTTTCGATAGCAATTACAAGGTGTTTCCTCCTCTAAGAACATCGGCGGACATCGACGCTTTGCTAAAAGGTTTGAAAGACGGCACTATTGACGCTATCTGTTCCGACCACTGCCCAGAGGATGTAGAACATAAAATACTCACCTTTGACAACGCCAATTTCGGTATCATAGGTGCTCAAACCGTATTGCCACTAGCTTGTGAGCTACAAAAAGAGTTGGGACTCAATACCATTATCGATGCACTGACTCACAACCCTAGGAAATTGCTAGATATAGAAAGCCCTACTATTGAAGAAGGTTCAGAAGCTAATTTATGTTGTTTCAGTACTAGCGATGAATGGACTTTTGATGAAGCGGCAATTGTTTCCAAATCCAAAAACAGCCCCTTTATAAACAAAACCTTTAAAACTAAAGTTTGGGGAACGGTTAAAGGTAAAATGAGTACCCTTTAAAATTCAATACTCAGTCCGTCATATGCCAATTGAATATGGGAGTCGAGGGTAGCATTTACGCTATCGTGTTTGCCCATTAGGTGACTGATGTGCGTTAAATAAACCGACTTTGCACGAACTCTTTTTGACAGTGCAATAGCCTCGTCCAAGCTGAAATGAGAAATGTGTTTTTCTTTTCTTAATGCACTGACTATAAGTATTTTACAGTCCATTATCTTTTCTAATTGTTTATCACAAATATAATTAACATCAGTGATATAAACCAAGTCCTTAATTCGAAAACCCAAGACCCTCATTTTATGATGCATCAGCTCAATGCTACGCAATGGGATATCGCCAATTTTAAATTCTGATTGGGCATCAATAGTATTCAAAACAACCTTAGGAATACCGGGGTATTGAAAAGAAGAAAAAACGTAATGAAATTCACGTTTTAAAGCCTCCTGCACCTTTTGGCTAGCATATATAGGCATATCGACCTTGAACTTAAAATTAAAAGCTCTCACATCGTCCATACCTGCCACATGGTCCTTATGTTCGTGAGTATAGACTACAGCATCTACCTTTTGAACGTTTTCTCTAAGCATTTGCTGACGAAAATCTGGACCTGTATCGATAACAACCGTTGTGTTGTCGCTTTCAATCATTACCGAGGTACGCAATCTTTTATCCTTAGGATTATCAGACAAACACACTTCGCAATCACATGCAATAACTGGCACACCCTGAGAAGTTCCTGTTCCTAAAAAAGTGATTTTCATTCGTTTTTAAAATTTTGCCTAAAAATAAGATTATTATAGTTGTTATTTAACATTCTGTTTTTACATTTGCTGGAAAGTATCAAAGTATGAAAAAAGCAGTTGTCTTATCCCCGACCCAGAAGGCTCTCCAAATCAACCTTGATAGTGCCATCTACGGGACTTTTGCAGAAATTGGAGCTGGACAAGAAGTCGTTAGGCATTTCTTCAGAGCAGGTGGTGCCTCTGGTACCATTGCCAAAACCATGTCGGCATACGATAAAGACTTTAGCGATGCCATCTATGGCAAAGAGATAGATGGTCGATATGTTTCTCGCTCTCGACTTAAAAAGATACTTAACCAAGAATATGGACTTATAGAGAGCCGACTTCAAAGAAGCGAACACCCCGATAAAAAATACTTCACCTTTGCCAATACCTTAGCGACCATTAATTATTCTAAAACGGTAAAAGGTCACGGCTGGATGGGTTGTCGCTTTCAGACCGATCCAAATAAAGGATATAACGAGGTGATTTTCCACGTTAGACTGAACGACAACGATGCCAAGCTACAACAAGAAACTATTGGTATCATGGGTACTAATCTTATTTACGGCTGTTTCAATCACTACAACGAACCTAAGAAACTCATACAATCCATTTACGACAACCTCACTAGAGATAATGTGGAAATGGACATGATACATATGGAAGGTCCAGACTTTGAAGATGTAGATAACCGCTTACTTAGTCTTACGCTAGTAAAAGAAAACATGACCGATGCCGTTATCTTTGGCCCCGATGGCAAAAACCAACAACCTTCTGATGTTCTTTACAAGAAAAACATCCTTACTATACGAGGTAGTTTCAGACCAGTTACTAAGGTCAATATGGACATGATGGAAAACGGTTATAAGGCTTTCATTGAAGAAAATAAAGTAAAGAAAGACAATGTACAACTCCTCTTTGAAATCACATTGAGCAATCTGAAAATGGAAGGCGATATTGATGAAAAGGATTTCTTAGATAGAGCCGACATACTGTGTTCTTTAGGACATACCGTACTCATCTCCAATTACAGAAAGTATTATAAGCTGATAGAATATTTTTCCAATTACACCAAAGCACGTATGGGCTTAATTATTGGTGTAAACAACCTATTAGAAATTTTTGATGACAAATATTACCGCAATCTCAATGGTGGAATACTAGAAGCTTTTGGCATCCTCTTTACTAGAGATTTAAAAATATACCTCTACCCTTACCAAGCAGGTGCTGAGGATACCCTATTGAATAGTAAGAATATTCCTATTCACAGACGATTGAGGCCCTTGTACGACTATTTACTCACCAACGGAAGAATTAAAGACCTTGACTTTAAGAAAAACGTTCTGCAGATTTTCTCTAGAGATATCTTGTACAAAATAAAGAAGAAACAAGACGGTTGGCAAGACGGTGTGCCTGATGGTGTGAGTGATATCATCGTAGAAAAGAAATTATTCGGTATGAAATAATTCTAAAAGCGACTTCGGTCGCTTTTTTTAATAGCACCAGCAGGATGCTCGCGCTAGCGGGGGTTTTTCCTAAAAAAGCATCTTTTTGTAATCCAAAACCTTATTTCTTCTGCATTTCTTAATTTTCTACCCTTAGATTTCAGTCTGAGCTACAAGTTTGGATTAGCGATCTTCTGACATACTCGAACCAGCTAGGGAGTCTTCATCAATTCAAAAAGACCTTCTTCATAATTCCATTCTATTGTTAGATTATCTGATGCCCCCTCACCGTACTCATTTACCAAAACCAAAACAATATAATCCCCTTTTTTTAAAACGGTCTTGTACCCATGAAAATCTTCCTTTACAACCTCTGTATCTATACCTTTCTTACTATTAAGTCTCGTTGAATCAATAAAATAAAGAGTATCTTGTTTCCCTTCTTCTTCTTTTGTAATAAGCAATGAGGTAAATATTTCTCGATTATCAATATACTTCACATAAGCACTACCAAGCACTTTACCATCTTTTGCATGAAAAGTATGTAACAAAGTATAATTTTCTTGGATTGATTGAGATATTTTTTGATTATCTGATATGTTGTTATTTTTTTTCACTTCCTGAGTGCATGAAAAAAAAGATAAAATATATACTATTAATAACGCTTTCATCATGGTATATGGTTTAATATGAGTGGCCAATTGATTTCCCCCCGCTGGCGCGAGCATCTTGCTCGTGCCTTTCATAGCTTTTCTGAACATATTCATATCACATTAAATCAATTTCTAAAATTGTATTATCATCCTTAAAATTTCTGGCACTACTGTATTTCCAATCATAAGGTTCTGTAACAAAACCAGATTCAACTGGATTATTATGAATATAATCAACCTTTTGTTCAATTACTTTTGAACTCCACAATTCGATAGGTTTATTGTGTTGTTGCCAAAATTGATACTTCTGAACATTACTATTATTTCTACCTGCTTTTTTCATCATCCATAGCAACCATTCTTTTCTACTTTCTTGTGAATTATCTTCGATTGACTTTATTAATTTTCTTGATGTAAACCCTTTGAAATCTCGAATTAATGAAGAAGGTTCACCATTTTTTGAACGAAATATAAAATGAAGATGACTAGGCATAAAACAATAGGCATAAACTTCCATTCCTTTTTCTTTTCTACAATAGTCAATACTAGATTTGAGGATATCAAAATAAATTTCTCTTGTAAAAATATCAATCCAAAAAACTGTTGCAAAACTCACAAAATATAAGCCTTGCTGATTATGAAATTTATATTTTCTACTCATGATATTAAAACATTTATACTATTTATGTAGCACGAGCAAGATGCTCGCGCCAGCAGGGGAAAGTAATTAGACTAAAAATACACTCCTAAGCTGCAAATAAATACGACGTTTGGTTCTTGTGTATTCTTATAGGCTTCATCAAATTGTGGGCCTTTACCTACAATACCTCCAACTCCAAACTGACCACTAAAATATTTACTGATTTTAAACACATAAGAAGGTCCTAAAATACTTTGAACATAACTACCTCCTATCCCTTGATGCAAATAATTGAAAGCCAATGAGGAAGAACTTACAGACGGCTTAAAATGATAGTGTAAAGAAGCACCATAGGCTAGGAATCCTGCACCAACACTAATACCAATATTTTCAGATATCAATGTCTCAAAATCGAAGCCAACAATGGAACCTCCAGCCTGCAAGATACCTACTGTAATTTTATTAGTTGATTCTGGAATAGTATCCAATTCTTGAGCTTTAACAGTCGATAAATGCAAAAAAATGACGGAAATGAGAAATAATAATTTTTTCATAGTTTAAAA